>Ga0193728_1000099_pt1 | contig 35836 bp, 35 predicted proteins | sample U1c1metaG_FD_143037 | JGI IMG/M metagenome (GOLD analysis project Ga0193728, IMG submission 143037) | Soil microbial communities from a riparian zone of the East river system, Colorado, United States - U1c1 | ecosystem: Environmental > Terrestrial > Soil > Riparian zone | place: USA: East River... | reverse complement strand
GGGCGCTTGCCTGACTGAAAATAATATTCCCGTTGTCGGCAAAGATCAGGTGATGCGCGGCCGCGAAATGCATTGGATTCGCATCGATCGTTACTACCTGGCGGAAACGGCCACCAACGATCCCAGCACCAACACCCATGACGCGCTCGCCAATCCCGACACTTTTTTCCAGCCGGTCCCATGCATGCAGTGTGAAAACGCGCCGTGCGAACAGGTTTGCCCCGTAGGAGCCACGGTACACAGTGCCGAAGGTCTGAACGACATGACCTACAACCGCTGCATCGGCACGCGCTACTGTTCGAACAACTGCCCGTACAAAGTTCGGCGCTTTAATTTCCTGCGCTTCCAGGATTGGGAGACTCCGCAACTCAAACTGTTGCGCAATCCCGAAGTCACGGTACGCAGCCGCGGAGTCATGGAAAAGTGCACCTACTGCGTGCAGCGCATCAACAACGTGCGCATTGACGCCGAGAAAGAAAATCGGCCCATCGCTGACGGCGAAATCGTTACCGCCTGCCAGGCCGCCTGCCCCAGCGAAGCCATCATTTTTGGAAACGCTAATGATTCATCGACGCGCGTCGCCAAGTTGAAAGCTCAGCAACGCAACTATTCAATCCTGGGCGAGCTGAATGCGCGCCCACGCACAACTTATCTCGCTGCCGTGCGCAATCCCAATCCCGATCTCTCGACATCCACAACGGAGAAAGCATGAGCGTCGCGCAACCGCCCGTCAATTCTCCGGAAATTCCGCGGCTACAGCCGGTCCTTGGACCGGGTCATACCTATGAGTCGGTAACCGAGCAGATCAGCTCTGCTGTTTTGACTCGTCCCACAACTTTGGGTTGGTTTGTAGGCTTCGCAGTCGCATTTTCTGTATTGGGCATGCTGACCGTCGCGGTCGGCTGGCTGATCATCAAAGGCGTCGGAATCTGGGCCATCAACATTCCCATCGGTTGGGGCTTCGCCATCGTCAACTTCGTGTGGTGGATCGGTATCGGCCACGCCGGTACGCTGATTTCCGCCATTCTTTACCTGCTCAATCAGAAATGGCGCACTTCCATCAATCGTTTTGCGGAAGCCATGACGCTCTTCGCGGTAGCTTGCGCCGGTCTGTTTCCGCTGATTCACACTGGCCGCCCGTGGATGGCGTACTACATGTTCCCGTATCCCAGCACCATGGGAATTTGGCCGCAATTTCGCAGCCCGCTGATCTGGGACGTGTTCGCGGTGTCCACCTACGGCACTGTTTCTCTCCTATTTTGGTTCGTCGGCCTGATTCCGGATTTGGCAACACTGCGTGATCGCGCGGTCACCGGTTGGAAGCAGAAAACATTTGGATTGCTGGCCATGGGCTGGCGCGGTTCCGCGCGGCACTGGCACCGCTATCAGTCGGCATACCTCCTGCTTGCCGGGCTGGCCACACCGCTGGTTTTATCCGTTCACACCGTGGTGAGCTTTGATTTCTCGATTGCCATCGTTCCGGGCTGGCACACCACCATTTTCCCGCCGTACTTCGTGGCCGGCGCGATTTATTCCGGCTTCGCGATGGTGCTGACCATCGCGATTCCACTTCGCAAGTTCTATCACTTCGAAGATTTCATCACCATGCGCCACCTGGAAAATATGGCCAAGGTGATGCTGGCCACTGGATTGATTGTCGCTTACGGATATTTCTTTGAATTTTTTATGTCTCTTTACAGCGGCCAGAAATTTGATGTCTTCTTGGTGCACCAGCGCTTGCACGGGCCTTACGCCCCGTATTACTACGCCTTGATTCTCTGCAATATTTTGACCCCGCAACTCTTATGGTTGCGCTCCATACGCACCAACGTCACCGTGCTATTCCTCATGTCCATCGTCGTGAATATCGGCATGTGGCTGGAGCGCTTCGTAATCGTGGTAATAAGCCTGACGCGCGACTTCATGCCTTCTGCGTGGGGCCGCTACTCGCCAACAGTTTGGGACTGGGCCACGTTTATCGGCACGCTGGGACTCTTCACCACTTTGATTTTCTTGTTCGTGCGCGTGCTTCCGGCCATTTCCATCGCTGAAATGCGTGAGTTGGTTCTCCATGAAGAGGAGCACGAGTAATGGAACACCAACACCGCTCCCACCTCTACGGAGTCATGGGTGAATTCGAAACCGCCAAACACTTTCTTCAGGCGGTAGCCCAAGTTCGTGACGCCGGATATCGGAACATGGACGCGTACGCGCCATTTCCCGTGGAAGGTTTATCGGAAGCCATGGGCCTGCGCCGTTCCTGGGTACCGCTGGTGACCCTTCTGGGCGGCCTCGGAGGCGGCTTAACCGGCTTTGGATTTCAGTACTGGGTCAACGTCTTCGCCTACCCCATGAATGTTGCTGGCCGCCCGCTCAACAGTTGGCCTGCGTTCATCCCTGTCACGTTCGAATTAACGATTCTCGGCGCCGCGACTTTTGCCGTCTTCGGAATGCTGGCGATGAACAAGCTGCCGCATCCCTACCATCCGGTATTCAATGTGGCGCGATTTGCACGTGCCTCCACCGATCGATTCTTCATCTGTATTGAGGCGATCGATCCAAAATTCAGCGTGACGGAAAGCGCGCGTTTTTTGCAAAGCCTGCAGGCCGTGCACGTCACCGAGGTGGTCGGAGAAGACGGTCCGCCGGAGCACGGTCATGCGTAGCGCTCCATCATCGCGGCTCTCGAGAAACGCTCCGTGGCTTGGCGTTGCCGCCGCTCTTTTTATGATTGCGGGTTGCGACAATCTTCACCAGGACATGGGAAATCAGCCCAAGAATAAAGCTTTGTCTCCGTCGGACTTCTTCGCGGACGGCCGTTCGGTGCGCACCCCGGTGGAAAATACCGTGTCGCGCGCCTCCATGGACAACGATCAGTTGATGGTCACCAAGGACTCCAACAACTTCCCCATGCCCGTGAACGACGCGCTTCTCGAGCGCGGCCAGGAACGCTATAGAATTTTCTGCTCCCCCTGTCACGGCATTCAGGGCGACGGCAACGGCATGATCGTAATGCGTGGGATGAAGCGTCCGCCAACCTATCACCAGGATCGCTTGCGGCAGGTCCCCAATGGCTACATCTACGACGTGATTACCAATGGCTTCGGTCAGATGTACAACTACGCCGCACAAATCCAGCCGCGCGATCGCTGGGCGATAGTGGCCTACGTTCGTGCCCTGCAACTTTCGCGCAACGCGCGTGTCGCGGAATTGCCGGCCGAAGATCGCGAAAAATTAAATTCAGGAGGCACCACGAAATGACGGCGCAGGAATACAGAACGCCGGATAGCGTGGGCCGCCTGCAACGCAATGCACTGATGGCCGGCGGAATTGGACTGCTGCTGTGCATCTTCGGCGCGATCAAGTCGCCGCAAGTTTTCTTTCCCTCGTACTTGATGGGTTATTTGCTGGTGCTGGGCCTCGCTCTCGGCTCTTTGGGCTTGTTAATGCTGCAGCATCTGACCGGAGGCCACTGGGGCATCATCATTCGCCGCCCGCTCGAATCCGCCACCCGCACGCTGCCATTGCTGGCCGTACTGTTTCTCCCCATCGTTTTTGGCATGAAGTATCTCTACGGTGCCTGGCTTGATCCCGAGAGAGTTCTCCAATTACCGCTGTCCGATTTGCAGCATCGCTACTTGACCGCCAACTGGTTTTACGTCCGAGCGATTCTTTATTTCGTGGTGTGGATTGGCTTGATGTTTATTTTCAATCGCTGGTCGCGCGAGCAGGACGTGAATCAGACCGACCGCGCGTTGCGCCGCCGTTTCAAAATGCTGGCCGGCCCGGGAATAATTCTTTACGTTTTCGTGATGACTTTCGCCGCCATCGACTGGGTCATGTCCATTTCTCCGCATTGGGCTTCCACTATCTACGGCTTCTTGTTCGTGGCGGGCCAGCTGATTTCCGCCATGTCGCTGATGATCGCGGTAGTGGTTCTTCTTTCGCACACCGCGCCGATGGCCGGACTGATTCAGAAACGCCACATCCATGACCTTGGCAAACTCCTGTTAGCTTTCGTCATGTTGTTTGCTTATTTCGATTTTTCGCAATTGCTCATCATCTGGTCCGGCAACCAGCCCGAAGAAATTACCTTTTACCGTTCGCGTCTGTATGGTGGTTGGGGAGTTGTGGCCATCATCGTGCTCCTCTTCCACTTTTTTATACCGTTTTTCCTGCTGCTTTCGCGCGATCTAAAGCGTAACTATCGCTTGCTGCCCAAAGTGGCCATCTGGATGATCTTCATCCGGCTGGTTGACCTTTTCTGGATGACCCGCCCGGAATTTACGTCCCACGCCATTCCAAGCTGGATTGATTTCGTTGTGCCTCTGGCGCTAATCGGATTGTGGCTCGCATTTTTCGCCTTTAATCTACAAAAGGAGCCGTTGCTGCCGCTCGGCGACCCCAAGCTTGCGGAGGCTATCGCTCATCATGAGCACTGATCCACATCTCGAACCTGCCGGTCGCCCGGATCGCACGGTGCAAGGCGCTCATGCCTCGAACGGCGCATTGCCGCACCACGACACCGTGTCGTTCGAATCACGCGACATCAAGGTCCGCAGCATCTACTGGTATCTCGTGGTGCTGACCATATCGGTAGCCGCTTCGTTCTTCATTTGTATCTACGTTCTCCGCTACACCGAACGTTTTGTGTCGCGCGACGACGCCCCTATGATGCCGGCGCGCGCCGCCATGGGCCGCGATTTCCGCGTGTTGCCTCCGGAGCCCCGCTTGCAAGGGGTTCCCGGCCATGACGCCGACCCCCAACAGGATCATCGCGACAAAGTGCGTGCCGACAACGAGGCCAACGAGAAATATGGCTGGGTGGATCAAAGCGCCGGTGTAGCGCAGATTCCAGTTTCCGAAGCGATGAAAATCATCGCCCAAAAAGGTTTGCCGGCCACAGCACCAGCAGCGCCGGAGAAAAAATAATTTATGAATAGAGCTCGCGCCATCGCCACGATTGCCGCACTGCTGGTCAGCGGTGCGATTGCGCGCGGCCAAGCCGTCCCCAGCAACACCGGCATTGCTTCCACGAGCATGCCTGCTCAACTGAAAAACGTCGGATTTGATCCGCAGCTAAACGCGCAAATACCTCTCGATCTTCCTTTCGTCGATGAAAACGGCAAGAACGTGCAGCTCCGAGACTATTTCAAGCAGAAGCCGGTAGTGCTCGCCTTCGTTTATTACGGCTGCCCCATGCTGTGTAACCAGGTCGAACAGGGCGTCGTAGGATCGCTGCGGATGTTGTCCTTTACCCCGGGTCGCGATTACGAGGTTGTCTTCGTCAGCTTTGATCCGCGTGAATCCGCCGACATGGCCGCGCAAAAAAAGAAGTCTGCGCTGGAGCATTTTAGGCATCCAGAAACCGCCTCGGGATGGCATTTTCTTACCGGTACGAAAGAAAGCATCGACGCCGCTACCAAAGCCGCCGATTTCCGCTACTCCTTCGACACCAAAACAAATTTGTTCGCGCACGCCAGCGGTATCCTGTTGCTAACTCCGGACGGCAGAATCTCGCGCTATTTCTATGGCATCGAATATCCCGGCCGCGATGTGCGCCTGGGCCTGGTCGACGCTTCCGCCGGAAAAATCGGCACGCCCATCGATCGCGTGCTGTTGTTTTGCTACCAGTACGACCCCAGCCTCGCCACCTACAGCGCCTCCATTTTGAAAATCATCCGGCTCGGCGGAATTCTCACCGTGCTTTGCATCGTCGGCGGCATTCTGATCTTTAGGCGGCGTGACACCACCCAGTCGGGTGCCAAGCGCGCCCAGCAGGTCCGAACTCTTAAAGAACGAGGAGCTCACTAAGCGTGCAGTCGCAATTCCCACTTATTCCGGAGCAGGCCTCCAACTTTGCGCCCACGGTGGACTTGCTGATGTTGTTCATCGTGGCCATCTGTGCATTTTTCGCGGTCGCGATAACCGCAGCGGTCATTTATTTCTTTTTCAAATTCGAACGCAAACATCAGACCGAAATTGGCGTGCCCATCCACGGCGACATGCGCCTGGAAACTGCCTGGATCGTGGTTCCCTTGGTCCTGTCCATGGCCATGTTTGCGTGGGGCGCGGTTGTCTATGTCGACTATCGCCATTCTCCCGGCGACACGCTGGACATTTATGTGGTTGGCAAACAATGGATGTGGAAAGTCCAGCAGCCTAATGGCTTGAAAGAAATCAACGAGGTGCATCTGCCGGTGGATCGCGACGTCCGGCTGATAATGGCCAGCGAAGACGTAATTCACGATTTCTCGGTGCCGGCGTTCCGCGTAAAGATGGACGTAGTCCCCGGCCATTACAACACCATGTGGTTCCGTCCCACCAGAGCTGGCCGCTACCGCCTGTATTGTTCGCAGTATTGCGGCACCAATCACGCGGTCATGACCGGCTGGGTCACCGTCATGGAACAGGGCGACTACGCCGCGTGGCTTTCCGGTGGCGCGGGCGCCGAAGCCAACCCGCTCGTTGCAGGCGAAAAACTATTCGGAGAGAAAGCCTGCATCACCTGCCATCTCAGCGACGGCAAGGGCCGCGCGCCTTCTTTGAACGGTGTCTATGAGCGCCCGGTACTCCTGGCCGACGGCCGCACCGTTACCGCCGATGACGCGTACATTCGCGAATCTATTCTGCAGCCCACCGCAAAAATAGTAGCCGGCTATCAACCCTTGATGCCGTCCTTTCAGGGGCAATTGACTGAGGAGCAGATCATCGCTCTGACCACCTACATAAAATCTTTGCAGAACGAACCTCCGCCTCCAACCGGCGCGGGGACTGCACCAAGCTCGGGGAAGAAATAGTATGGATACGCCAACTAGCACGCGCGCAGCTACCGCGACGGTCTACAAAATACCGGAAGAGCATTATCTGAATTCCACCTATGGCATTCGTTCGTGGCTGCTTACTACCGACCATAAACGCATCGCTCTTCTGTATCTCTTTTCCGTGACGTTTTTCTTTTTCGTGGGCGGCATTTTCGCCACCATGATCCGCATCCACCTGATGACCCCGCAAGGCTTCCTGGTCACGCCGGAAACCTACAACAAGCTCTTCACCATGCACGGCGTGGCCATGATTTTCTTTTTCCTGATCCCCTCTATCCCCGCGGTACTCGGAAATTTCCTAGTGCCCTTGATGATTGGCGCGAAGGATCTGGCTTTTCCCAAAATTAATCTTCTGAGCTGGTACATCTACCTGATCGGCGGCTCTTTCGTTCTGTATTCCTTCTCAACCGGCGGCCTCGACACTGGGTGGACGTTTTACACCCCGCTCAGCAGCGTCTATTCAAATTCCGCAGTCACCCCGGCCGTCTTGGGCATCTTCATAAACGGCTTTTCTTCCATCCTGACCGGCCTCAACTTCGTCGTAACCATTCACACCATGCGGGCTCCGGGTATGACCTGGTTCCGCTTACCTTTGTTCGTCTGGGCGCAATACGCCACCAGCATCATCTTCATTCTCGGCACGCCGGTTATCGCCATCACTTTGCTCCTCGCCGGCCTCGAGCGCATGTTTCATCTCGGCTTCTTCAATCCCGCGCTCGGCGGCGACCCCATTCTTTTTCAGCATCTCTTCTGGTTCTATTCGCACCCCGCCGTATACATCATGATTCTTCCGGCCATGGGTGTGATCAGCGAAATTATTCCGACCTTCGCGCGCAAGCCAATTTTTGGATATTCCTTCATCGCCGGCTCCAGTATTGCTATCGCGGTAATCGGATTTTTTGTCTGGGCCCACCACATGTTTCTCACCGGCGAATCCGTTTACGCCGCGCTAGCTTTCTCGTTCCTCAGCTATCTCGTCGCCATCCCCTCGGCCGTGAAAGTCTTTAACTGGACTTCCACGCTATACAAGGGCTCCATTTCCTGGGACACCCCCATGCTGTACGCCCTTGGCTTCATCGGTTTATTCCTGATCGGCGGACTGACCGGGCTATTCCTCGCGTGCCTCGGCTTGGACATCCACATTCACGACACTTATTTCGTAGTCGCGCACTTTCACTACATCATGGTCGGTGGCGCGGTGATGGGCTATCTGGGCGGCATCCATTTCTGGTGGCCCAAAATCAGCGGCAGGCTGTATCCCGAATTTCTGGCGCGCGTTTCCGCGATCATTTTATTCAGCGGCTTCAACCTGACCTTCTTTCCGCAATTTCTTTTGGGCTATCTAGGAATGCCGCGGCGCTATCATTCCTACCCGCCCGAATTTCAGGTGCTCAACGTAATGTCCACCGCGGGCGCATCGATCCTCGCTTTGGGATATTTGCTACCCATGATTTACCTGGTTTGGTCCTTGAAGTATGGCGCCGTAGCCGGTCCCAATCCCTGGCCCGCAACCGGCCTTGAGTGGAAAACGGATTCTCCGCCGATCACTGAAAATTTCCTGGTCACGCCGGAAGTTACTTGGGAGCCGTACGATTTCGAGACTCGCCCGGACCTCGAGCTGGACCACATCGTAGCCGGGAAATTACCGGCCCCGACTCACGGAGACGATTAATCGCTTTTAGATTTTGTACCGGCTGCCGCGAACCGTGCCGCTGCCAGTGAGTTTGTAACCGAGTTTTATGACAAGGAGACCGCGTGCATCGCACCGGCGAACTGTACGGACAATTCGAGAATCTGGAGCAGCAGAAGGAATCCGCCGCTCTAGGCATGTGGGTGTTCCTGGCCACCGAAGTTTTATTCTTCGGCGGCCTGTTCATGACTTACACCCTCAACCGCCACTATTACAGCACCGCCTTTGGAGTTGGCAGCAATACCCTGGACCTCAAACTCGGCGGCGCCAACACCATCATTCTGATCTTGAGCAGCTTGACCATGGCCATGTCTGTCTGGGCTTCCCATGTCGGCAAGAGAAAACAGACCACTTCGTTTCTGATCGCCACGCTGGTTCTTGGCACTGCGTTCCTTGGCGTCAAGGTCATCGAATACAAACAGAAATTCGATCACCACCTGGTTCCCGGCTATCACTTTCAAATCGATTATCGCGCGCAGCATCCCGCGCCCAACGACGATCCCAAAGAAATCGAAGCCGAAAAAGAAGAGCTCAGCAAGGCCTTCGCAAAAGACCCGGACCTGAACGCTCACGCGCAACTCTACTTCTCTCTCTATTTCGGGATGACCGGATTGCACGCCCTGCACATGATCGTGGGCGCAGGCATGTTGTTATGGCTGATTCGCCAGTCCATGATCGGCCGCTTCACGCCCACCTACAACACGCCGGTGGAAATGATCGGCTTGTACTGGCACTTCGTGGATATCGTGTGGATTTATCTGTTTCCGTTGTTGTATTTGATTGACCGGCACCAGTAGGTCAATAGGAGTCAGTGGGAGCCCCTAGGAGCCGCCAGGAGAACGATGTGTCCGATCACATAGTCCCGCCCAAAGTTTACGTGGGCATATTTCTTTCGCTGATGGTTCTCACCGCAGCCACGGTCGCGGCCGCCTACGTGAATCTGGGCCAATTCAACATTGTGGTGGCATTGGCTATCGCCACCCTGAAAGCCACCCTGGTGGTTCTTTACTTCATGCACGCGCGCTACAGCCCCAAGCGCACCCAACTGGTCATCATCTGCGCGGTATTCTGGCTAGCCCATGTTGCCTTGACTCTCAGCGATTACACCACCCGCGACCACGATGTCGCTGCCAATACCCAAATTACAGGCCAAACGACACGAATGTTAAGGGTTAGCTAAAGCGGAAGAGTTTCAATTCTTTGCGGGATTCCAGCGGTGAGGGAAAAAATAGGGGGGAATGTGAACCGGCCCAGCCCTCAATCCCCTAAAGGGATCCTCGGTTCACTTCCCCCACCGCCCTTTAGTGGTGCAACCTACGCGCCATCCGTAAGGCCTTTACTTACAACAATGTAAAGGATTCCACAGGGTAAAAAAGCAGTCATGGCCCCAATTTTTACCAGGCAACGATTTGGCTACAGTGATTATAGTAGAGGCACGATCTGAGCTGCATAGGAAGTGCAAGAGTCAGCTAGAGTAGGGTCATGCACGTCCGCCTGGACAAGTTGAAGCGGTCTCTAGAGTCAGCGGTGGAAGGCCTGACCAGCGAGCAGTGGACCTGGCATCCCCCGGGCAAGTGGTGCGCGGCAGAGGTGTTGGAACACCTGTATCTCACTTACACGGGAACGATCAAGGGTTTCGAGCGAGTAATGACCGCCGACAAGCCGCTGGGCTCGCGGCCCTCAGTGCGCCATCGCGTAAAAACCTTGGTCGTCGTGGGATTCGGTCACATGCCCGGCGGAGTCAAAGCGCCTGCGGTTGCCGTGCCGAAAGGCTTACCGGCAGAGACCGTGCGAAGCGAGTTTGGGGCAAAGCTTGCCGAGATGGACGCGATTATCGCGTCTTGTGAAGCCCGCTTCGGAGGCCGCGTTCCCGTGCTGGACCATCCCATCCTGGGCCCATTGACCGCGCCACAGTGGAGAAAGATGCATGTCGTGCATGGTCGCCATCATCTCAAACAACTTCTCCAGCTTCGCGAAAACGCGAAGCAGCAAATGCGCTGAACGCGTGCAAACGCGTTGTCTTCTTTGGAAAGGAAGCACACCAGTAGCGTACTACTGCGTGAGTGCGCCCATTTAGTAGGGTTAGGCGTTACGGGCGGGTCGGAGCTTGCCGTACCACGTTAGCCGAGGTTGGAGCTGTCGCCTTAGGAGTCAGCTTCTTCGGCTTCTTTTTTTCGCGTCTTCCTGAGTCTTTATTTCCCATGCGCTGATAATGCCACAGTCTTGCAGAGATGCAATAGCCTGCAACGACAGATTTACGTTACGCAACCGCCGGCGATACGGCCGCGGCGTTCTGCGCTTGAGGTTTGGAGCCTTTAATCACCAGCCACATCATGAAGGCCAGCTCCCCGAAGAGCGCGGGTTGCGAGATGAGAAAAGCCTTGTTGGAATACTGCGGAAACAGTTCTCCCGTCAAGCACAGGATCACGTAGGCGATGCCGTTGATGACCAGCCAGACCCCCAGAAAGCGGGGCAGGAAACGCGACCTGTACACCAGGATCGCCAACGGGATAAGCCATAGCCCCCACAGCATCTCCGCAGCGGTGTTTTGCGCGTCGTGCAGGCGCAGCAGCAGCACCACCAGCGCGTCCCGCTGAGGCTTATCAAACACCGCCAGGAAATCGGCGCCCCGCGCGATCATCAGCGCGCCTGAGTCGCTCACCACATTAACGAAGTACAGCAGGGATGGCATCACCCCGCCAAGAATCACCACCAACATCGCGAGGTACTGGTCGACATCCTTGAACAACCGGTAAAAGGCCAGCACCAGAAAAATCAGAACGACCGCAGCAAACAAGTCGCCCACAATACCGAAACGGAAGAGCCACTCGTGCGCGGCAATGTTGTTAACCGTCGCGGCCGCGTCCTCGTGTACGAACAGTTTGGTAGGGATATAGATAAGGCGCAGCGGGCCAGCGATGCAAAGCAGCAGGTACCAGAGTCCAGCAACTCTCCCTGGGTTATGGGTTGAGCTCATATTCCCTCCTGTGTTGTAGGGGGCAGTAGTGAAAGGGGTCTACTGTAGTTAACGTCGAGATCGTCAAAATGTTTCGCCAGAAAAGCAACCCAGGTCGGTGTGGATATATTCGGCGAGCGGCTTCTGCCGCCCACGCTTCGAGTCAAGACGATCGCATCTCCCTAATTCGCCAGTTTATTTCGGTGCTGGACACTCCGAACCCCTCAATTTGATCTTTGGGCACATACGCGTGCTTGCCGGTGTCATATAGTGAGGATGGAAAATGGACAGTTCATCATGGCAATTGAAAGGCGATAGAGATGGCTTTTCATAGGCTCTTCATGGTCTGCGTGATATTCGTGGGGTTTTCATTGCTAGTCATCAAATCAGCGACAGGTCAAAAGGGCGGTCAAAGTCCTGAGTTAGGTTCCTTGTCGGATGCTGATCTTAAGACCGTAACAATCCAGCTAGAGCGGACTGGGTGTTACGGCAATTGTCCCGCATACTCGTTAACAATTCATGGTGATGGGCGAGTAGAGTTTAACGGCAAAAGCCATACCAAGGAAATAGGGCCGCGAGAAGGTCGAATAGAAATGGATAAAATCAGAGCGCTAGCGTCAATGTTCGCGGAAATGAAATTCTGGGCACTCGCAGAAGATTACTCAGGAGCGAAGTGCAATGGACGCGTTTGTACGGATATGGCTACCGCGATTACGGAGCTCAGCATAAGAGGAGTTACTCATCGCGTGAAGCATTATTATGGGTGCGGGAGTGCCCCAAAATCGCTTTTTGACCTTGAATCCGGAATTGACAAGTCCGCAAACTCGGAGCAGTGGACCGGCAATGTCAGTAAAGCGGGTCCTTACGGGACAACTTGCTGGGGTGGAAATTGAATTTTCCCCTCCTGAGCTCCGGGTTATCCGAAACCTCCTCAGAAAGCAAGCTAACAACACAAAATTAGAGCATCACCAAATTTTTTGGCTCGCTTGACCGTTTCGAATCCCCCCTGCTATGGTGAAGAGTTATTGTGCCCCTAATTTTCTCACTAGGGGCTACGGGCTCCTGTGGAGGGAGCAGATCCCGACATGGGCCTCACGAAACTGGTCATCCGCGGCGCTCGCCAGCACAACCTCAAGAATATTGACGTTGAGATACCGCGCAATTCCCTGACGGTCATTACCGGGCTGTCCGGCTCTGGGAAGTCTTCCCTGGCCTTTGACACCATTTACGCCGAGGGCCAGCGGCGCTACGTCGAATCTCTTTCCGCCTACGCCCGGCAGTTCCTGGACCAGATGGAGCGCCCCGAAGTGGACGTGATCGAGGGGCTGTCGCCCTCCATCGCCATCGAGCAGAAAACCACCACGCGCTCGCCGCGTTCCACGGTAGGCACCATCACCGAGATTTACGACTACCTTCGCGTTATCTACGCCTCCGTCGGCACCCCGCATTGCCCCAATTGCGGCAAGCCCATCACCCGGCAATCCAGCGAGCAAATCGTCCAGGCCATCCTCCGCGGCGAAATCTGCAAGCCCGATGACCGCGTGATGATCCTCGCGCCCATCGTACGCGGACGAAAAGGCGCGTACCGCAAGGAGCTGGAGAAATTTGCGCAAGATGGCTACGTCCGCGTGCGCATCAACGGCGAGCTGTTCCCGCTCGATGAGCTTCCCGTCATCGACAAACGCAAAAATCACACCATCGAAATTGTGATCGACCGCCTCTTGGTGAAGCCCGGCATCGCCGCGCGCCTGGAGCAATCCATCGCCACCGCGCTAAAGCTGGCGTCTGGCCTCGTAACAGTGGTCGTGGTGGGCGGCAAGGAACATGTTTTTTCCGAAAAGCTGGCGTGCCCCGATTGCGGCATCTCCGTTCCACAACTGGAACCCCGCTCCTTCAGTTTCAATTCCCCCTACGGCGCATGCCCGGCCTGCAACGGCTTAGGCTCGAAATATGATTTCGATCCCGCCAAAATCATCACCGATTGGTCGCGCCCGGTATTTGAAGGCGGCCTGGGACCAGGCTCGGCCTCCGCTCCATTGAAGCGCACCATGGAGCTGGCCGCGTATGCGCACGGATTTTCGCTGTCCACACCGTTCGAAAAGTTTCCGCCGCGCATTCAAAACATCCTGCTCTATGGTTATCCTCCGACCAACAGCCGCACCTCGAAAGACGAAGCTGTCTCCGACAGCAAGAAAGCGCGCAGCGAAAAGGGTTTCCATTTCCAGGGCATCCTTAAATTCCTCGAAAACAATTTTGAAGAATCCAGCTCCGACTCCTACCGCGAGTGGATGACACGCTATATGTCCGCCACGCAATGCGCCGTGTGTCACGGCAAACGCCTGCGCCCGGGTTCGCTGGCCGTAAAACTTGGCGGCTTATCGATAGCGGACTTCACCGGGCTCTCACTCACACGGGCCCGCGCCGCAGTGGACAAAATTCTGGCGCAGCTGACCGACCGCCAAAAAGAAATCGCCGCCCGGCCGCTCGAAGAAGTCGCCGAGCGCCTCGATTTTCTGCTGGCGGTCGGCCTGAATTACCTGAGCCTCGATCGTTCTGCCGCCACGCTTTCCGGCGGCGAAGCCCAGCGCATTCGCCTGGCCACGCAAATTGGTTCGCGTTTGCGCGGCGTGCTCTATGTACTCGATGAACCGTCCATCGGTTTACACGCCCGCGACAATGACCGCCTGCTTGGCTCGCTCGAGCAATTGCGCAATCTCGGCAATACCGTGCTGGTCGTCGAGCATGACGAAGAAACCATTCGCCGCGCCGATTTCGTCGTCGACCTCGGTCCCGGCGCAGGCGATGCCGGCGGCTACCTGGTCGCTCAAGGTAAGCCCGAGCTTATCGAAGCCACCAGCGCTTCTTTGACCGGCCAATATCTTTCTGGCGTCGCGCGCATCCCCGTTCCAGAAAAACGCCGCAGCCCCAACGGCAAAGCCGTCCAGGTCCTCGGCGCGACCGCCAATAATTTAAAAGATGTGGACGTCACCATACCGCTCGGCCTGCTAACCGTAGTGACTGGAGTTTCCGGCTCCGGAAAGTCCACGCTCATCAACGACATTCTTTATCGCGCGCTGGCGCAAAAACTTTATCGCTCCATGGAGCCGGTCGCCGCGCATCGCGAAATTCTTGGCGCCGAGCAAATCGATAAGGTAATCGAGATCGATCAAGCGCCGATCGGTAGAACTCCGCGTTCGAATCCCGCAACTTATACAGGCGTTTTCGCGCCCATCCGCGATCTTTTCTCCATGCTTCCGGAATCGCGCGAACGCGGCTACAAGCCCGGACGTTTCAGTTTTAACGTGAAGGGCGGCCGCTGCGAGGCTTGCCAAGGCGACGGCCTGCGCCGCATCGAGATGAATTTTCTTCCCGACGTATATGTCATGTGCGAAGTGTGCCGTGGGCGCCGCTACAATTCGGAAACGCTTGCGGTGCGCTACAAAGGACATTCCATCAGCGATGTTTTAAATCTGCCCGCTTCTGAAGCGCTCAAATTGCTCGAAAACATTCCCCAGATTCAGCAGAAGCTCGCCACCCTCGTGGAAGTCGGCCTGGGTTACGTCACGCTCGGCCAGTCCGCCACCACCTTGTCGGGAGGCGAAGCGCAGCGCATCAAGCTAGCCCGCGAGCTTTCCAAGCGCCAGACCGGCCGCACGTTATATATTCTGGACGAGCCCACAACCGGACTGCATTTTGACGACGTGCGAAAACTTCTGGCGGTATTGCAGCGGCTGGTTAGTCTCGGCAACACCGTGCTAATCATCGAGCATCATCTCGACGTCATCAAACAGGCCGACTGGATTATAGATTTGGGTCCCGAAGGCGGCGAAGGCGGAGGACGTATCGTCGCGCAAGGTCCGCCCGAATTGGTGGCGCACACAAAAAAATCTTACACCGGACAAGCGCTTGCTCGCGTTTTGAACACCAATGGGTATCCTCCGGGCTCCGGTTCGAACGGCCATGAGCGATAATCGAAATGTCGGCGACACCGGAAATTTGCCCATTCAGCGAAGTAGCATTTGAAAGTTTCCATGCATACAGCGTGCTTTCTAAAGTGATCCTGCCCCGATGAGCATTTACTCCACCGCGCCGTTGCAGTTGGGCGCCGTGCGCACCTATCCGCTCGCTTCGCGCAAAAGTAAAGTAAACGTAGCGGACTTCGCAAAGCCGCCCGCCGCGAATATCTCCATCTCAAAATTCATGGATTCACTACCCAATTTCCTCGCCGCTGAGGATCTGCGCCAATTGCTGAGTGCCGTGCAACGCGCGCGCGCTGGCAAGAAAGCAATTCTGTGGGGCATCGGCGGGCACGTCATTAAAGTCGGCTTGGGTCCGATCCTGATCGATTTGATCCAGCGCGGATTTGTATCCGGAATCGCCATGAATGGTGCCGCGCTGATTCACGACTTCGAAATCGCCATAGCGGGAAACACTTCCGAGGACGTCGACGCCGGTATCGGCGCCGGGCAATTCGGCATGGCGTGCGAAACCGGTGAGCAGCTCAACGAAATTGCCAAAAATGCCGCGCGCTCTGGCCTTGGTTACGGCGAAGCTGTCGGCCAATTCCTGACCAGCACCGCCGCGAAAGCGCACTACGTCTCTTCCAGCGTGGTGGCTGCGGCCTATCGCCGCCGCGTTCCCGTCACCGTTCATCTGTCCATCGGTGCTGACATTCCCCACATGCACCCGGCCGCCGATGGTGCCGCCCTTGGTGCCGCGACGTATCAGGATTTCCGCCTCTTCTGCGCGTTGGTGAAATCCATGCATCCTGGCGGCGTATATATGAATTGGGGCTCGGCGGTTCTTTTGCCGGAGATTTTCTTGAAGGCCGTGTCTGTGGTGCGAAATTTGGGAGTGCCGTTACGTCCGATTACCACCGCCAATTTTGACTTCATCCAGCATTATCGCCCGCTGCAAAATGTAGTGAAGCGCCCCACGTTATCCGCAGGCAAACGGCACGGGGTAGAATCTAAAGGGTACGCCATCACCGGACATCACGAATTACTCATGCCATTGGTAGCCGCGGCGCTGGCTTCCGGCTGGCCAAAGCGCAGCCCAAAGAAAAATAAAAAATGAACGAGCACGACGAAATCTCAGATAACCTAACGCCGGATCCCGCCGTGAATCCCTCGCCGGAGGCTCCGGCCGAGCCCGCAGCTGACATTGCTCCGCCCGCGCCTCAACCAGTTGCCGAGTCTCAATCGCCCCAGGTTCTCGCCGGCGATCCCATGGCCGCCGCGATCCCCGCCTTCCAAGCCAAGCGCACTCTGCCGGAAGACTTGCGCGTCTCCTGGTCCTGGCCACATCTGATTGTTTTTATTTTTTTTGGATTTGCCAGCCTGATGGTCGTGCAGCTCGGTTTTGTCTTTTACGTCTCGGCAAATAAGCACTTGAGCGCCGTTCAAGTCCAGCGGGTATTCGAAAATAGCCCGCAACTGCTGGTTGAAACCAATGTGCTGTGGTACGCCCTGCTCTTCCTGTTTCTTTATGTGACCCTTGCGGTGTTACGCGACGTGCCCTTCTGGCGCTCACTGGGTTGGAGAAAATTAAACGCTAATCCCTCATCCGGAACAGCCAACGGCTGGATGTATTTCTTCTCCGGCTGCGGACTGGCAATTTTTGTGGCCCTGGCCAGCTCCAACATGAAAAATACCGAGCACCTGCCGATCCAGGAAATTTTCAAGAATCGTTCCGGCGCGATGCTGTTGATGGCCATGGCCGTTTTTGTTGCGCCGCTCGTTGAGGAAACCGTGTTTCGGGGCTATCTGTACCCGCTCTTCGCTAAATCCCTTGGCGTGCTGCCGGGAATTTTAATTACCGGCGTGCTATTCGGTTTGATGCACGGATCCCAGCTGGGCTGGACCTGGCGTTTGGTGTTGCTCCTCACTTTGGTTGGCGTGATTTTTACTTTCGCGCGCGCTCGCACCGGCACGGTCCTGGCCAGCTTCCTGCTGCATTTAGGTTACAACTCGATGATCGCGCTGACCTCCATCATCGCCACCCGAGGTTTTCAGCATCTGCCCAGGTCACCCTGACGACGTGCGCGACATTCGCTACAATTTAGTTAGCGCTGGTTAGTACGACTGGAGAGTTTAAAGATTTATGTACGTAGCGCAACCCATCGAATGGACCGACAAAGGCGTGGTCATGCTGGACCAACGCCGTTTGCCCACGGAAGAAATCAGTTACACCTACACCGATTATCGCGACGTGGCCGAGGCCATCCGCGAAATGGTCATCCGCGGAGCCCCGGCTATCGGCGTGGCAGCCGCCATGGGCGCAGCTCTCGGAGTTTTGCATTCCACCGCGACTTCCGTCGATGCATTGCGATCGGAATTCCCAGCAATCTGCGACACCCTCGCGAAAACGCGCCCCACCGCCGTCGATCTTTTCTGGGCTCTCGAACGCATGAAGCGCAGATTTGCCGAATTGTGCGCTGCATCCAAGCAACTTCCTGAAATCAAACGCGCCATGGTGGAAGAAGCTAAATTAGTGCACCTGGAAAAAAAGGCTACCGACCAGGCCATCGGCGAATACGGTGCCGAATTCATGCCCGCGAATGGCCAGGTAATGACCCAATGCAATGCCGGCGCGCTGGCTACCGGCGGAATCGGAACCGCCCTGGGCGTTATTCGCGTTGCCTATCAGCAAGGCAAGAAGCTGCACGTTCTGGTTCCAGAAACGCGCCCGTATCTTCAAGGCTCGCGCCTCACCGCGTGGGAACTGCACAAAGGCGGCATCCCACTTACATTAATTACCGACAACATGGTGGGGCATTTTTTGAAGACCGGAAAGGTTGGAGCGATTGTCACCGGCGCCGATCGCATCGCCGCCAACGGAGACACCGCCAACAAGATTGGCACGTATCAGATCGCGGTGCTGGCCAAGGAAAATAACGTGCCGTTTTATATCGCCGCCCCAGTTTCCACGTTTGATCTGTCGATTCCCGATGGCGGCCATATCCCCATTGAAGAGCGCTCCGCGGCAGAAGTCACCCATTTGCAGGGCGTAAGGATTGCTCCTGATGTTCACGCCGCGCATCCCGCGTTTGATGTGACTCCAGCCCGTTACATAGCGGCGATTTTCACCGAACGTGGCGTAGCTCGCGCGCCCTACACTACCGCCCTTCGCGACCTTGCCGCTGCGCCTCAACCCGTCGCCACTTCTGCATCCTGAAATTCCCACCACCACTTCATATTTTGAAATTGATCAACGCGAACAATTAAAACCAGTCGTTGCGACTGAAAGTTTATTCTGTCGCTAGCTTGGATGGCGAATCCGTTCCGCCAAAGTTCGCGCTCGTTGCCGCGCAATATCCACGAACCGCGCATCATTGCCGATCTCATCGAGCATCGGCAGCGCACACTGCGGTTCCGGCAGCAATTTATGATTCAAATCCGTTTCGAATTGCAACAGCGCGTCATTTATTCCTAGCCGGTCATACCTCATTCGGCGCGTGAGCAGCATCACGTGCTCCTGCTGCCGCGCCAAGCCTTCAAAAATTTGCAGCAATTGCGCCGCCGACGAATTTAACGTGTAGTTGAATTTTACCTCGTGCGCGTTCGCGCCCTTTTCCCAGCGAAAAGTTTTTTCGCCCAGGTTCGCGATTTTCCTGTGAACGTCCAGATCCTGACCTTGGAAATGATTGAGTTGCGCCACCAATTCGAACATGTGCGCTTTAAGTGCCGCGCTGATTTCAAACGGCGATGCACCGGGATCTTCGTCCAACTGCCGAATGTCGTACGTCGCTGGATGCCCATCTTCGAGCACGACAATTTCGATAAATTCCGGCGAGCTGGATTTAAACACCCGCCTGAACGTAAGTTTCGCGGTCTCGCCGGTTGTCGCGGCCGCAGTAGTAGAAACCGAAGCAGCGTTACCGATCTCCCCAACAGGCAATGAAAGCGAAGCTCGACCACTCGGCTCCATCAACCAGCCAAGCCCGAAAACAACAATAAGCGCTAGGGAGCGGTAATTCGTCATCGTGTCGGTACGATGCGTGGGAGGCTGCTAAGGTTTGTGTAAGCCGCGGTAGCCGGGGTTGATGCGCGCGTTATGGCGCATGCCACGGCCTCTAGACCGTTTGTCACCGCGGGACCGCGTGTACGGCGAGTCTGTTTACTCACCTGCGGCAAACTGAACCTCCGTCGCGTTTGCTCGGCTTGCAAATGGCACAGCGCCACCGCCAGCGCGTCAGCCGCATCGGAGGGCTCGGGAATCTCTTCCATCGTTAGCAACGCGCGCACCATTTCCTGGACTTGTCGCTTATCCGCGTGCCCATATCCCGCCACTGAGGATTTTACTTCTCGTGGAGAATAACTGTGCACCGCAATATTATGCTGCGCCGCCGCGAGCAGCACCACCCCACGCACCTCTGCTAACCGCAACGCGGTGCGCACATTTAAAGCGGCAAACACCGCCTCTACAGCCACCACGTCAGGCTTATATTCTTCGATCAGCTGCGAAAGCAATGCGTGCACATCCTGCAGCGCCGCCCCAGACGACTCTTTACGCCGCTTTGCGGCAATGACCAGCGCGCCGTAATGCACCATCCGCGACCTGCGTCCATCGCTTTCCACCACGCCGTAACCAGTGGGACCCGCAGCAGCCGGGTCGACTCCCAGAACACGCAAGAAAGCAGGTTTTTGATTCCGTCCGTCGTTTCCGCTCACGGCCACAAGTCTACGGCGTTCCACATATCCCCGCCAGAAAATTTGTACTCTGCGTTACGCACTAGAGAAGGCCCAAAAAAATTGACCAGCGAGAGGCTATTCGCTGGTCAATTAAATTTTCCTTATGAATAAAAATGCCCTGACCTGTCTAATTCGCTCCCACCGCAGCTTGAATTTCCGACTCATCGATATCGAAGTTTGCATACACATGCTGCACGTCATCGTGCTCTTCAAGCGCTTCTACTAAGCGCACCATCTGGGTAGCCTGCGCGCCAGTCAACTTAATGTAATTTTGCGGCACCATGCCAACTTCCGCTGACGCCGCGGTAATTCCCGCCTTGCTCAGCGCTTCCTTTACTTTGTCCATCGCTTCGGGCGGCGTGACGATGTACCAAATAGATCCATCGTCTTTCATATCTTCCGCGCCAGCTTCCAGAACTATGTCCAGCAGCTTGTCTTCGCTCGCCGCTTCCTTCGGCACCGTAATTTCGCCTTTGCGGCTGAACATCCACCCCACCGCGCCAGCCTCAGCCATGTTGCCGCCGTTCTTGCTCATCAAGTGCCGGAATTCGCCCACAATGCGGTTGCGATTCGTGGTTACTACCTGGATCAACATTCCAACGCCGCCCGGTCCGTATCCTTCAAACACCGCTTCTTCGTACTGTTCGCCTTCCAACTGGCCGGTGCCGCGCAAAATCGCGCGCTCAATATTGTCCCCCGGCATATTCTCGTTTTTCCCCGCGAGAATAGCAGTCCGCAGCCGCGGATTGGTGTTGGGATCGCCGCCCCCAATGCGCGCGGCAATGGAAATTTCGCGGATCACTCGAGTAAAAACCCGGCCACGCTTGGCGTCAGTAGCGGCCTTCTTGTGCTTGATGGTTGCCCATTTTGAATGCCCGGACATGACACATCCTCTTTATTCGTTAATATTTCCGCAGCAATCTGCGGCCGTCAGTACTGGGTTAGTGACAGACCACAGACACAGTAAACATGCCAAATGGCCCGCTCGATACACGGCGGAGACTACGGTGAACCGCTACCCCTGCGAAACCTAGGCAGTTTAGCACAGGCGTATAAAGGTGGGAACACACACGTTCCCAGGTTTAGCGGCTTGAAACTGGCACTCTCGCGGTCGCGATTATGTTGTCGCTGAACCGGCATCCCTTAAGCAGCCCGAAAGAAACTTGCTGCCAGCTCACCGCTGGTAATTTTGGCAAGCCTCCGTGGTCGGTGAAATGAAACCGTACGCCGGAAAACCCGGCCTCGGTCAGAATTCGCACCAGGTCCTTGCGAAGCAACGCTGTGATGTGTGCCGGATAACAGCTGTCGAGGAAGGCCACGTAGTGTCCCCGTACCAACAGCGCCATCAACGACCGAATGCTTTCATTATTTGGGGTCGATAAAATGAGCGTGCCGCCCGGATTCAAAATCTGAAACCATTCCCGTGCAACTTTGCGTGGATTCTCGAGATGCTCAATCACCTCGGCGGCTATCACTACGTCGAAGCTGGCTGCTGGAATCGCGTCTGCATTGTTCAAATCCAGTCGATGCCACGCGATTGCGTCCGGTAATTTCTGGGGCCTCGGTAAAATATCCGCGCCCTCAATCTGTTCGAATCGCCCTGATGCCAACAGCTTGCGCGTGAAATTTCCGATTCCCGCGCCATAGTCGAGCGCGTGCCCGCGTAGATCATAGTCGCCGGCAACTTTCAGGATGCGGTCGTAGATAACCTCGGAACTAATCCCGCCGCTAGCTTCGGCGGCGTGCAGGCGTTGCTCTTCGAGTGTTAGCAAAGGTGCTCGTGAGGCTTCATTCAAATTGTCGCTTTGTGCGCCAGTATACTAGAGCCCAATCGGTTTAATCTTGAGCGCGTTTTCGCTATGGCTTACTTTCGCGAAGAGGCTCCCAGCGCTCCCAACGCTTGCGCATACTGTCGCGCTATCACACTCCAGGAAAAATAACGGCTTTGCGCATCGCGACTGCGTTGCGCCAAAGATTCGCGATAGGACGGATCGCTCAATACACGTACCAGAGCTGGCCCATAACCCTCAGGCACCAGTTTCTCCGGCACCAAAACAACCCCGGCCTCCGTGATTGGCGGCGCGAGTTCCGATCCATCTTCACCAATGACCGGCAATCCGCACGCTATACCCGCGATAGCGCTGCCGCGACGAGTCGAAATCGGACCGCGCGCAAATAACATCACATCGCTGGCCGCCAATACACCCACTACTTCATCCGCCGATATCAGGCCAACGATTCTTACTTCCACAGATGAACCGGCAAGCGCGGAACGCAATTCTTCGCCGCCACCTTCTGAATTTCGACCCAGAAGAACAACCTCCAGCGGGCCCAACTGCTCGGCTGCAATACTCACCGCCCGGGCAATCTGGCTCACTTCCTTTGCCAATGTTGGTTTGTCGGATAGAGAAAAAACCGCCAAAACCGGTTTCCGTCCCGTTGAATTGTGTCTTGCTTCCCACGCTCGTTCGGGCGCCGGTAAATTCGCGCCTACCGGAATGAAAGCGAAATTTTGCGTGTCCGCCGGAAGCCAGGAAATTTTATTGCGAGGCAGCGTGAAAATCGCGAGATCGCTCAGTCGCACCAGCCGTTTCATTGCGTAGCGTTGAATAGCTCTTCTAAAGCGATCGACTGCGCGGCTTCCCGCGTAACCATCAGGATCGTGAAATACAACGGCGCATCGGCCACCATTCTGTTTTAATAATTTCAGAATGCCTACAGCAGGCAGCGCAAATCCTCGCCGAGACCAAGACAACGCTGTGTATTGCAGAAGAAAAAATGTATTTTGTTGCTCTTTTACGGCTTCAAGCAATTCCTGTCGGCTGGCCTTGCGCCCAATTTCCGCCCATCGCACCTGCGTCAGCGTTAAATTCACTCCCTCCTTCGCCAGCGCATCTCGCAGATAGCAGCAATAATCCCGCACTCCATCGGTAGGTTCTTCGCGCCGTCCCAGAATTGCCATGCATTCCATAAGATATAATTTGACCCGGACCAGCGTAACATCGATCCCGGCAACACCGCGTGACGCGAGCAGATCGCATATTTTCGACCAGATGCGATCGCATCGAGCATGAACTTACTCATTTATTCCCATTATTTCGCGCCCAGTGTCGGCGGCGTCGAAAGCATCGTGCAGTGTCTGGCCGCCGGCATCGCGAAACTGCGAACGTTGGATGGCGATCGCGAATTTAACGTAACGGTGGTTACCGAAACGCCCGCGGGAAGCTGCGATGACACCAAGTTTTCATTCCGCGTGGTCCGCCGGCCGGGTGTTATCCGAATGTGGCAACTTGTGCGCGACTCCGATGTGATCCACGCTGCAGGGCCGGCATTTTTACCCATGTTTGTGGCTTGGCTCTCGCGCAAGCGATTCGTTGTCGAACACCATGGCTATCAAGCCACTTGTCCCAATGGCCTTTTCGTCCATCAACCGGATCGCGCCATTTGCCCCGGTTATTTTCAGGCCGGTCGTTACGGAGAATGTTTCCGCTGCCTGCGATCGGAGTTTTCAAGCAGATGGACAGCCACAAAACTTCTGGCCTTCATGTTTCCGCGCCATTGGCTCGCACGCGCAGCAACCACCAATATCGCGGTGACGAACCACGTAGATAATCGTCAGAAATTACCGCACACAAAAGTTGTTTATCACGGCATTGAGGACGCACTTCCGAATCCGGAGCAAGTAATTCCTTCTCAAAAGCTACGCATTGCCTATGTAGGTCGCTTGGTCCCCGAGAAGGGTGTCCCGGTCCTCCTCGAGGCCGCCAAAATCCTGCATGCCGAAGGCCATGATTTTGAAATTCGCATCATCGGAGATGGCAGCGAGCGCTCCAAACTGGAAGACCTCATCCGGCGCGAAAAACTTGAGTCCTGCACTTCGATCACAGGGTTTTTGACCGGCGATGCCTTCACGCGCGCGCTGCGAGACATTTCCGTCGTGGTCATGCCTTCCACATGGGAGGAAACCGCCGGCCTCGCGGCCATCGAGCAAATGATGCGCGGTCGTTTGGTCATCGCCGCCGATATTGGTGGTTTAACGGAAGTACTTGGCGATACGGGCTTAAAATTCGCGCCCGGAAATCCTGAATCTCTCGCAAATTGCTTGCGCAGCGTAATCGAAAATCCTGCGCTGATTGGCTCGTACGGAGAAAAGGCGCGCCGCCGCGCCGTTCAGCTATTCCAACGCTCTAAAATGGTAAGTGAGCACGCACAAATTTATCGCGACGCTCGCTGATCAAAATTGTAGGCCAGCAAAAACAGCTCCGTTGGATAGACACTGCAAGTCCGTGATCCAGGTGAGCGCATGCCCGTTTTCCTAGCTTTACAGTCATAATATCTGCAGCCCTCGAGGCCGGTCTGACCAAGACCTGTTGGCAGCTCTGAAACTAAATTTATCTATGTCGATTCCTGAGGTAGAAGTTTGAATTTGCGTTCCACAGTCGCACCCGACGAGTCCGCGCGCAAGCTCCTCGTTGCATTTGTCTTTGTGCTGGTGTTTGCGGCTGGCGCTTATGAATTTGCCCAGCTGGTGCTCTCTGGAGATTTGATGGGATTCGGTTACGTCGCCGTCTTGGGCGTCGGCGCCGTTTTTATCGTTGCCATCCTGAATAACTGGCGAAAAGGCGTTTATTTCTTTTTTACCTGGCTCCTGTTCGAGGACCTGGCCCGCAAATATCTCGGCAACAATATGGCCGTGTATTTTGCAAAGGATGTTCTGGTCGCCGTTGTGTATGTGTCGTTCATTATCGCCGTGCGCCGAAAAAAAACTGTAAAAATTGTGCGCCCGCCTTTTTTCACGGCGGTGATGTTGCTGGTGTGGTTCGGATTCATGCAGATCTTTAACCCCGCATCGTCGACCATCGTGTACGGCCTATTAGGGGTAAAACTCTTTTTCTGGTACATCCCGTTATATTTTGTCGGCTACGCGCTCTTTAATTCCGAAGCGGATCTTCGCCGATTTTTTCGGGTAAATGCCTGGCTCGCGCTGGTCATCACTGGCCTGGGCGTCGTGCAGTCAATCATTGGTCCTTCCTTCCTGAATCCCGCCAGGCCCGCGGAAGAGATTCGCGAATTAAGCACCTTGTATCGCGTTTCGCCGATCACCGGATTGATTTCATATCGCGCCCCCTCGGTTTTCGTGAGCGCCGGACGCTATACCAATTATTTGCTGATCGCGTGGGTGCTGATACTAGCGTTCACCGGCTATCTTTTGTTGCGCCACAAGCGCGGACGCAATATTGCGTTTATCTCCATGACGGTTGTCTATGCCGCGATTCTATTGTCAGGTTCTCGCGGAGTCTTTTTGTGGTCCGCCGGGGCGGCCCTCATCATCGCAGTTGCCTTCCTGTGGGGAGCGCCTTGGCGCCAGCGCGAGGTGTTACGCGTTTTTCGCACCGTGCAGCGTGCCGCCCTTGCAATCGCCCTCGCCGTGGTCGCGTTGTTCTTCGTTTTCCCCGATGCGCTCTTCGCTCGTCTCGCTATCTATTCCGAGACTTTGACGCCAGGGAGTGCCAACAGCGAATTACAAAACCGCACCTGGGACTACCCCCTGCGTAATTTTTTGGGCGCTTTCAACTACGATCGTTGGCCTTACGGTTACGGTATCGGAACTAGCTCCCTGGGAGTTCAGTACGTAGCCAAGATTTTTCATGGTGCGCCCATGGGCATTGGCGTGGAAAGCGGCTTCGGGGCGCTGGTTGTGGAAATGGGAGTTGGCGGCCTTATTCTCTGGTTTGTCATGAGCATTGCGATTCTTGTTTCCGCGTGGAAAGTGGTCAGAAAATTGAAAGGCTCGCCCTGGTTCCCCATCGCCTTCGCGATCTTCTTGTATGCCTTCGTATTATTGCTGCCGATGACGTTTACTTCCATGCAGGCCTACGAAGATTTCGTGATTAACGCCTATTTCTGGATCCTCCTGGGAATTTTATTCCGCTTGCCGACTCTCGCTCTATCGTCGCAATTCGCTAACCCATCCCTCCCGGCGGGAGACCCTCGTCTCCGGCCACGCTAGTGCGCCTTGCGGTAATTTCCCCGTTCCTCGATCGCAGCCATGGTACCGAACGATGCATCGTCGAACAGTTGGAGAGATTGGCCCTCGAACCCACCGCCGAGATTCACATTTACGCCCAGCGCATTCAAGACTTGCGCGGTTTTACGCGCTACAAATATTCAGCGGCGACTAAATCGACCAATCATTATGCGGAGACGAAAGCCCACCGGCTGTTGTGGCACAAAGTACCCTCTATCCCCGGACCGCATTTGCTGCAATACGTTTTTTGGTTTTTTGCCAATCGCATATGCCGTTGGTGGGACGGCGCATTCCGCCATGCGCGCTACGATCTCTTATATTCCGCCGGTATTAACGCCACGGATGCCGACGCCATCAGCGTTCACGTGGTATTCCACGAATTCTATCGTCAGGTTCTGCCGCAATTGAATTTCTGGAATACTCCGCTCACCGCTTGGTCGCGCCTGGCACATCGCCGGGCTTACTATCGGCTGATCATGGCGCTCGAAAATCGAATTTATCGCCGCCCCACAGTTTCCTTAGCGGCCATATCGGCCTCGGCCGCTACCTTGCTGGAAAAGTATTTTCACCCCGCCGCTGCCCGCGTAATACGTTACGGCGTCGATGAAGAAGCGTTTTCTGTGTCGCGAAGACTCGCGGAACGCGCGACCGCGCGCAAAAACTTCAACCTGGCAGCAGAAGATTTCGCGCTGTTACTGATTGGAAATGACTGGAGAACGAAGGGCCTCGCCGCCCTGCTGCAATCTTTAGCGCTTATCCGCGAATTACCATGGAAAATTCTCGTAGTCGGAAGAGATGTCCGTGATCCCTACGACAAAATGATTCGCGATTACAAAATCGCAAATCGCGTAATTTTTTTGCCTCCCTCTCCCAATGTCATGCAGTTCTATGCGGCCGCAGATGCCTACGCCGGCCCGTCGCTTGAAGACGCTTACGGCTTACCCATCATCGAGGCCATGGCTTGCGGGTTGCCTGTCGTCGCCAGCTCGCGCGCAGGAGCCCACGAGATCATCACCGACGGCGCCGACGGGATCATTTTGCGCGATCCTCAAAATGCCGAGGAACTCGCTGCAGCGTTACGCTCTTTGATCACCAACCCAAGCCTATGCCGCCAATTGGGAGAGCAGGCCACCCGCACCGCGCAAAATCATACTTGGGATCGCAATGCAGAAGCGACGTGGGGGTGGTTAAACGAAGTCGCACGCCATAAAAAAGCCCGCCACGCGGCAAACTCGTAAATCCTAGTGGGATTTTATCCGCGCTCTATTTAAGGTTTTGCAACCCAACGGGAGGACGCCAGTCCGGGAATACAAAACGAGTCGCAGGGACCGCAACCAGTGCCGCCACACTTTAACCGGGTAGGTGAATATTCGCGCAGAACGCCAGAAAAGAAAACTGGCGGGTTGGGTAGCTCGCACACGACCCCTTGCGGAGCCGCTGTCCCCGCGCGGCCCCCAACCCGTTCTTAGTAAGTTACAGACCTCGTCTGTTTCCCTCAATGGACCACCCGACCCACCGGCCGCAGTACCCACTAACTAGTACTACTCGATGGTCGAGAGAGCCCTGCCCCGCGTCGTGCTCCAAGGTACAGATTACACAGTACTTAAATGTAACATTTGACTTGATGGGGAACGTGACCCGTAGTACTTCGAGTGACTTACAGACACCGACGCGCGTTTATGGGCGAGGGTTCACTACCGAAGATTTTGCCGCCTCCGCGCCCTCCTTCAAATGCAAAGTGACAGTTTTCACTTGGCCAGATCGCACCATCACATTTTTCTCCCAAGTCGAATACAAACCGTGCGAAGAAGCGCGCAAATCGTAGTTATCCCGGCGCAGCTTAACGATCGTAAACTGCCCTGCCGCGTCCGTATGCACTACATGAGCCGTATGTCCACCGCCTGATTGATAAGTCACCACAGCGCCAGCCACCGGTTTCCCGCTGGGACCCAGAACCTGGCCCGTAAGTTGCGCCGTATGTCCGCTGTGCGGACCGCCGTATATAGACGGACTGCCAATAGAAAGTCCCAGAATCCACGCCAACGAGCTCAATGCCAAGAAGTAAGAGAAATGTTTCATGCCCTGGTTGCTCCTGGGATTCTTATTAGAGTGTAGTACCATCCCAACCCGCGCAACGATCGCGTAACGAATCGTGTGCCGCGGCAACTAACTGTCTATCGGTACAGGTGGATAAGCCGTCTAATCACCTCGATGCACGGACTCGATCTTCTCCGGGAGCGCTGATGCCACTTTATTTAAGCCAGCATACTCTGGCGTGCCTCACACGGCAGGGGGCTGAGGCGCTGATGCGCCGCATGCAAGCAGGCCGTGAGGCCAAAGCCGAACGCGTCATGGTAAACATGCTGGAGGGAAAGATGTTCGCGGAGTTTCGCGCCGATTCCCGGGAAGCTCTGGAAGCCTGGCTCAAAACCGAAGGGATGCACTTTGATTGGCTGGTGCGCATCGAATGGGAATCGCGGGAGGGCCAGCTCATTCAAGTCTGACAATAAAAACGCTCGGCCCTGAACCTCTGGGCCCGAAAAAAAGAGATGCTTCAAAGCCCGCTCTGCGTTACGATTTTTGATTCTAAATAGAGGAAGGAACCAACCAATGTCCGATTATGCTCATCCAGAAGTTTTAGTTACTACCGAATGGGTCGCAGCCCACGCGAAAGATCCGGGCATTCGCCTTGTAGAAGTGGACGTGGATACCTCCGCCTATGATCAGGGCCACATCGAGGGAGCGATTTCCTGGAACTGGCAAACCGAATTGCAGGACGCCATCCGCCGCGACCTCACCGATCCCAAAGCCTTTGAAACCCTGCTGGGCAAAGCTGGAATATCTCCCGAAACCACCATCGTGCTTTATGGCGACAACAACAATTGGTTCGCTGCCTGGGCTTTCTGGCAACTGAAATATTACGGCCATGACAAAGTTTTGATCATGAATGGCGGCCGTAAAAAGTGGGTGGAAGAAAAGCGCCCGCTGACTACCGCCAAGCCCACCGTAAGCGCCGCCGGCTACAAAGTGAAAACTCCCAATGCGTCGATCCGCGCGAAACGTGATGATGTTTTTGCGGCAGTCGAGAAAAAATCCGGCGCACAGTTGGTGGACGTCCGCTCCCCGGATGAATTTTCCGGCAAGATCATCGCGCCCCCGGGCATGTCGGAAACCGCGCAACGCGGTGGCCACATTCCGGGAGCGGCCAGCATTCCTTGGTCCCAGGCCGTTAGCGAAGACGGCACTTTCAAGAGCGCCGACGCTTTGAAGCAGCTCTATGGCTCGAAAGGCATCACCGGCGACAAGGAAGTCATCGCCTACTGCCGCATCGGTGAACGCAGCTCGCACACCTGGTTCGTGCTGAAGTATCTTCTCGGCATAGAAAACGTGCGCAATTACGACGGTTCCTGGACCGAGTGGGGAAACCTCATCGGCGCTCCCATCGAAAAAGAAGCTTCCGCGGCCACTGCTTAGCGCCTTAAGCGAGGGGAAGCAGCCTGGTCGCTTCCCCTCACTTCCACATCGCTACCATCAGTCCGCAGCCACATTCTGTTTTCGTTGCCAACAAACTTCCTGTAAAACGCCTATTTTAGATAAACGTCCGCGCGGATTCTTATTCGGCCGATTACCATTCCTTGCCGACATTTGAGTGATCGATTTCGCGGTAGGAAATCCCATAACCGGTCAAGTCCCATCGAGCGGTCATTCTCCTTCGGCCAAATTGTGCCTTGTTTTGTGTATGTTCCAGCTCCGCCGTAGGTGGGCAGGAAACTGCCATTCATCCAAGCGTATGCATACCACGGAAAATGCGGGGGCAAACGTGAGCGCGTCTACCGATTCGCAACATTGGCAATCCCGTTCCACACTGCTGCGCAGCGCGCGTACCGGCGATCGCGAAGCCCTGGCGGAGTTGGTTATGCCTTATGCCAACGCCCTATACCGCTCAGGCCTACGCTTAACCGGCAATGCCCACGACGCGGAGGACGTTCGCCAGGAAACGCTGCTGAAGACCATGGCGTGTCTCGATCAGTTTGTCGGTGCGCAAACCGGTCCGCACGACGATATGCATGCGTGGGTCTCACGCATCGCCAGGAACGCTTCCATCGACGTCATCCGGCGCCGCCGGGAAGGTCGAGTATTTTCCTTGGACCAAACCACCGCCAATTTCTCCGATGAGCCTTGGGCAGCACAGATTCCTTCGGGGAAAGCGAATCCGGAGCAAGGCTTCCTGCGCCAGGAATCCCGCCGTCTGCTGGCATCCGCCATCTCTGAGCTGCCGCCCGATTTGCGCAAGGTGTGTCTCCTGATGGATGTGTTGAACTACTCCACTCAGGAAGTCGCCGACCAACTGGGCGTTTCGAACGTAGCCGTGCGCTTGCGCCTCTTTCGCGCCCACCGCAAGCTGCGCGAAAAATTGAACCAGAAATTTTCTCCGGATCGCCAACGCGATGTGCGCCTCAGGGCGCAAAGCTCGCAAAGTTGGGCGAAAAGAAATTATCGTGCTCCCGCGCGCCAGATCATTGGATTTGCCTGCGGCGGTGATTGAGTCTCCCCCACCTATTACTTGTTCTGCTTCAACACCTGGTCCGGATTCTGCTGCACTCGCGTGAATCCCGCTGGAACCTCAAACAAGCTGGCATCGAGCGCGCTATTGGAAAACGAAGTGACCTCGATGGTCATCTCAATCAACGCTCCGGGCGTCGACGGCGGGGGTGGATTCTGGCTGTTGGACTGCTCCGCGGCCGCCTCATCTTTTTTCTTCTTCTTGTTGAACAGCCCGCCCAACCCCTTCATCATCGCGTCCGAGGCGTTGGTCGGCGTATCGCTGCTGGAAGATCTCGTGCGCGATGAGTCACTGCTGGAATTATTCGCGCCAGAACCGTTGGCATCCGCGCTGCTGTCTCCAGTCCCGTTCTGCCCCGCCATGGTCATGCTCAAGTACTGCAATAACGGTAAGCCCTTCAGCGCTGTGCTGTTCTTCTGCACCTCATCCATGCTTTGCGTCACTCGCGGGTCTACTCGAATATTGCTCGGCGGTACCCAGCTGATTTCCTTGGCCATGCGCTGGTAAAAATCCGCAATTTCCTCGTAACCTGGAACTGCGGGAGCTACCCACGAATCGATGCTGGTAGTGATCGTTCCGCTGTTAGCGGCGTTGGCTTGCGTCGCTTGGCCGTTTTGCTGCTGCGCTTGGATCACCATGTCGATCTGCATTTTCATCTCGTTGGCAGTCAGCCCCTGAATCTGCCGGCTGGCCGTGCCCGGCGTCATTGTGACCTTGGCATTGATGTTGGCCTTCGGCTCGGCTTTGCTGTCAGCGGCCGGTTTACCTTCCGGTTTCACTTCGCTGTCCTGCTTTTGTTGTGCTCGTTCTTGCGCCCGCTGCATAGCGGCCTTCATTTCCTCAAAAGTAATTTCCGTGTAAGCCCGTTTTTGCGGATCGATTTCCAGAATCCGTCGCCCGCCCAGATCGATGATCTGCACCTTGCCCTCGGCATCATCGGAGCGCATGAAGTTGCCTTTGACATAATGGGTCTGCGTCATCGGCTTCATTGCTTGCGAAGCTTGCTTGCTGAACAAGCCCACCGTCTTCATCATGCTCTTCAAGGTCCCGCCAGTAATTTTTGCGGTGTCGGAATATTTAAAATCGCCTCTAGCCGGCGCTGCTTCAACACCTAGCAACACGCACAAACAGACTGCCACCATTGCTTTCATTCTGTCCTCCAGCGTTTTATTGACCTGATGGCAATTTCGGGGAATGGGCCTGGACTACCTAGCGGGCGGCTTCACGGAAATTTGCACCCTCATTGAACCTGAAATCCCGCCTCAGAGCAATTACTCTTGCAAGGAATTTTGCGCCGCTCAGTTTTGCGCAGCGTTATCCACGTTCCGATTCCGAGGCTCTTTGCTTTCGGCCGCGCTCTTCACCGTCTCCAATGTCCGGTAACCCAACTCCACAGGAGTTGAGGTCTCGTGTCCAGCTTAACGGTGTTAAAGTCATGGCTCACGAGGCGGCAGTGAAATTCCGAGTATTCGCCCTTCAAGTTGGCATTGGATGCGTTTTCCTCGCAACCTTACTTTCTGCACAAAGGAAGACGTTCGCTCCCGCGAATGACGTTTCATTTAAAATTTCCACCGCTTCGAAGACTTACAGAGCTGGGCAATCAATCACCCTGGAGTACCGTGTGACAAATATCAGCCACGCCCCGCTATTCGTGCCGCGAGAATGGGAGGTTACTTGTCCGGGAGGGCCTCATCTGTGGGGCTGGTTAGTGGACAGTTCTGGCAAACAATTCATGCCGGGGTTTGCTGGTTCTTGCTCTGCTACTCCTCAAACCATCAGCGAACGGATGAGCAAGGAGGCGGTGTTACTTACACCCGGTGGACATCTCGACGGAACATTTGTGTTCGAGACCAAGCTTTTCGGTGGGTTGAAACCCGCAGTGTATAAAACCGTGGCCTCTTTGTCCGGCTGGAATCAAGACAAATTTACCGAGGCAGAGCGTGCTGAACTAACGGGGATTGGAAGGCCATTCATGACGGGCGAGGTCCTGGACTCCGTCAGCGTCACGTTGATACCTCCCTCAAAATAAATATCTTGAGAATTTACGGCGTTCGCAGAGAACGTTAGCGCCCGAGTAACGCCGAAACCGGACAACCTAAAACCACATGTCCGGCACGACTTATCGGGAGTTGCAGAACAGATGCGCTTATCCGTGAAATTGGAAAAGTCAGTCGGTTAGAATCGCGGGAGAGGATGAGAGGCCCGTGAATATTCGTCGCGGTCGTTGCATCGTGCTTGCTGCGGTCCCGTTTGTGTGGATGGCAACGCCGTCCGTACTTGTGGGGCAGTCCAAGACGTCTCGGGCTGCCACTCCAGCAAAATACGTTTTCTTGCTTCCAAATGGATTTAGGGGCTGGGTGTGCGTGGACTTCGGTGTCGCGGGTGCGGCACCTCTGCCGCGCGACCAAGACGCGGTGGTCGTGCGGCCCCACCAAGGGGAGGTACTCGCAACTTCGGACAAAGCGAATACCTACACTTTCTACGGAGAAGCTTGGTTCGACGTCGATGGGCGACGGAAGCCGCTGCCAATTGGCGTCACTGTTCATCCAGGGCCAAGCCGGACTGGGAGGGCAGAATCAACCGAGCGGCGATGTATCTTTATCGGAACCATAGACGAGCGGGACGCTGCTGAGGAACCACCAGGGTTTCAGAATCTCCTTGCGAGAAATGCGGCGCTTCCCACGGACGAGCGTCAGGTTTTAGAGTCCCTATATAACGCCACGGACGGCGAACATTGGAAACATCGCGTCGGCTGGTTGGGGCCTCCAGGTACAGAATGCAATTGGCACGGGGTGGTATGCCAACAAAATGGCGATGAGCAAATGAGAGTAAGTGGCCTCGAACTCTATGAGAATAATCTCAACGGACGAATCCCTGATGAGCTGACCAGTCTCAGTCATCTTGAGAGCTTGGTGGTTTCTGGCAACCATCTCGCCGGCAGGCTTCCGGACGTAATAATTCAGCGTTGGTTGGCGGGTTCGCTTTGGATATCGGCGGAAGCGCCCTTGCTCACGGATGTATCAGCAATCGATTTCGAGTCTTACCCATCAGCGTTGCTTTGCGGACAACGTCGAATTCTGCTTCACGCCGACACCAGCGCAATAAGCTACGTCAACCAATGCCGCAACGCGACTCCAGCGGACAGGACAACTTATTGCGAAGTGAAGGAAGGAAAGATTTGGTGGGAAGAGTTTGCAAGGCTCGCGTGGCTACTAGAGAAGGACGGATTCTTTGCGCTGAAACCGAACTATGAGAGAAACGTGACTCACGGCACGTTTGTTTCGACTCGCGTAATCCGGTTCGGGCAATTCCACGAGGTTGTCGATTACGCTGGTGGAGGTCCCCTAAGCCTGTGGGCAATTCATCGTTCAATTGAAGGTGTTGGTTCGTCGGCGAATTGGGAAAAAACCAGGATGCAACCTACATGCCCGCGTTGGACGCAATCGAAGAATCCACAGAAGTAGCTGCTGGGCACGAAGTGCGTGGTTAAACCCCTATCGGAAAGTGGAATCAGGGCAAAATCACGTGTCCGATTACGCGGGCGGTCTCAACAGGTCGATGCAACAGACCGCAGCGGTGCCTTCTGGCCATGCATGTGGACTGGGACGATAGTTCCTGACGCGATGCCCCGTAGCTGCGATTTAGTCTTGGGCTTCGCAAAATGAAAAGGCGGCCCGACGAAGAGCCGCCCTCGAATTGCTGCTGTATTAGTGTGCTTAGATGCGTTTGTCGTTTTCTATTGCTTGTCGTAGACCTGTACGTCATGCGCTTTTGCGCCTGTTGCGGTAGTGCCGGTCGAATCGACGGTAGTGACCTTTCCATCTTTTGAAACTGTCACTTTGGAGGTGCCAATTACTTTTCCGCCCTTTTTCAGGGTCGCCACATAATGGTTGGAGTCTGTGCGCTTGGCGGAAACGGTGTCTGCGCCGCTTGGCATTGAACCCGAGATGGGATTGTCTTTGCCGTCAAATTGGACGGAGAAACCGTACGCAATGGGCTTTTCGTCGGCGGCGACTCCGTCAAACGTATATTTCACGCCATCGCCTTGCGTCTCGACCGTGCGCGTCAGGCTCTTTGGTGCAGGTCCGGGATCGAATTTCGATTTTGTGACATTAAGTTGCCAAGTTCCGACAAGTGGATTGCTTTGAGCTCGCAGAGTGGTGGAACCAACGACAGCTAAAACAGCAATCACGACAAACATCAAGACACGCTTCATGTGTGACCCTCCTTGGGTCTCAACTTTAATAGTTCGGCCGGTGGACTTGGCCTGTTCCTGGAAATTTACTTGGATTGCGCGCCGTTGAAAATAACTTGTGGAACAGTACGATGCATCGCGGCACAAGTCAAATGCTCTTCAGATACTACTGCACCCCACGCCGAAACCGGACAGGTGTCCTTCTTGCAATGGTCGAGTAGCCGGGCGCCATTGCTGGCCGTCGTCGACCAAGACGGACGTTCACGATAATTGGTCGCTCGTCTCGCTCACGTTAAAAGAAGTATCAATCCATAGTGGCCAGCCTTCAAAAAGACCCCCAGGCCACAAGCGGCCCTTGGCAATTTTCTCTGGGCGACGGTCTGGGCTAGGGTGTATCACTTTTCCATCAGACAGACCAATTCGGAAGCCAGTTTCCGCATAGGAGTCTTCCACACTTTTTCGTAAAGCTCATGACGAGTGATGTTGACGGTTTGAATCATGACCGAAGGCTCCGAAGGAATATTTAGAGGCGAGTTCTTATGCTAGTGAAGATTAAGTTGACCAACTATGAGATGGAGGGGAACCGTTCATCCGTCCACCGCGCGCTTGAACGTTGCGAGCGTGAGCCGGCGAACTGGTTGTCCGTCGAGAATGGCGTATACGGTCGTTGGACTTAGCCCAGACTTACGTATCGCTGCACGGACACCGCTCGCCCTCCATCTCTTCCGGTCCGAGGCCTCGGCGATCACCATTTTTTCTTTGTTGCCATATTCCTTCAGCTTGAAATCTAACGGGCTTGGGTCTTCGCCCGGTCCCGAAGGATTAGTGGGTCGGAGCGCCTCGGTGATGTGGATTGCAACGTGGTAAAGTGAAAACGCCCAAATCC
>Ga0193728_1000098_pt1 | contig 35996 bp, 32 predicted proteins | sample U1c1metaG_FD_143037 | JGI IMG/M metagenome (GOLD analysis project Ga0193728, IMG submission 143037) | Soil microbial communities from a riparian zone of the East river system, Colorado, United States - U1c1 | ecosystem: Environmental > Terrestrial > Soil > Riparian zone | place: USA: East River... | reverse complement strand
CCTCGACTCCGTGACGGGCACGACTCTCGGTGGCCTTGGGCTGACGCTCGGAACCAACGAGACTCCGCCGCCGAGTGACGAACTGCCGAGCGAGCTGCTTCGAGTGAACCTCGGCCTGGTCGGGATTGACGCTGATCACATCAGCTTCACCCAGCAGGAGCAAAAGCTTCACGGTTGACGCAAACGTCAGCGTCGACCTTGTCGAGAAAGGCCTGGTGCGGGAGATTCGGGTGCTCCCGCGCCAGGCACCCCTCGACAGAGCACGGCAGCCACCGGGAATCTCGGACTCAGTGCGGAAGCGGCGCTCCGAACAGGGCGGCCACTACCCCGAGCACGGCTGCCCCAACTATCGCGAGAACGACGCCTCGACGCAGGGCAAGTAGCCAGATGATGGCCAGCGCTAGAACTCCGACCTGCCAGACCTGGGCAATTGCGAGGCCCAGGGGTACGGCGGACCCGAGGATCGCACCGATCACGGTCGCCCCGGCTCCGGTCAGGAACGCCTGGATGGTGCGATTGGTTCGGATGCGGTTGAAGCTCCTCCCACCCGCGAGAACGAAGACGAAGGAGGGCGCGAAGGCGATGAGCGAGGCGAGGAATGCGCCACCAAGGCCGGCCGCGGCATAGCCGACGGCCGCGACCGTGAGTACGACCGGTCCCGGTGTGACCTGCCCGAGCGCCACTACATTGAGGAACTGCGTGTTGGTCATCCAGCCGTAGGTCACGACGGCGTCGTGCTGCATGAGCGGGATGATCACGAAGCCGCCTCCGTAGGAGAGGGCACCAACCTTCAGTGCTACCCACGCCAGGGCGGCGAGACCCGCGAGTCCGCCCAATGCGCCGATGGGGAGCAAAAACGGAAGAATGACGCCGGCCGCTGCCTGCGGAGGGTGCCTTCGCCAGTCTCGCTGCACGATGATTTCGATGAGGCCCATGGCGATGAGGACTACGACGAGCCACGCGCCCACGAGCGCCCCGGCCGCCGCACCAACGGCCAGGTAGACGATCCAGCGGACGCGCGCGCTGCGCCGATCCCCCGCCCGTTTCCAGCTGGCGGGGACGAGTCCAATGCCCGCCTTCAGGGCAATGGCCGGCACCGCCGCTCCCGCACCCGCCGCCGCCCCCACGATCCAGAGTGGCGGATGGGCCGCCAGAAACAGTGCGGACAGGAGCAGGATGAGCGCGAGTCCCGGGACGATGAAACAGACCCCGCCCAGGATGCCGCCCAAACGCCCCCGCAGGCGCCAGGCGCAGAAGATCGCGAGTTGGGTTGAGGCAGGCCCCGGGAGCAGGTTGGTGGCGGCGATCGCATCCTCGAACTCCGCGGCGTCGATCCATGCGTACTTCTCGACGCAGAGTTTGCGCAGCAGTGTGATGTGCGCGGGTGGGCCGCCAAATCCGATGACACCGATGCGACCCCACTCGCGGATGATCGTGGCGAGGCTGACCCGCTCCATCGTCGCGGAGGTGCTCATTCCTGGACCTTGGATGACCGGGGGCGGCTCGCGGGGAACAGCGCAGCGACGACCACAAGCCCGAGAGTACCGCCGACGAGTTGCGCGATCACAAATCCCAGACCGGCCGTCGGGGCAATTCCACTGAAACTGTTGGTGAACATCCGTCCTACCGTGATGGCCGGGTTCGCAAAGCTCGTCGAGCTGGCGAAGAAGTACGCCGCGCCAATGTAGGCGCCCACTGCGGCCGCAACGAATCGCTCCCTTCCGGATCTCGCCAGGGCGAAGACGACGAGCACCAGACCCGCGGTCGCGACTACCTCCGAGAGGAGGTGGGGCCAGCTCAGCCGATTATTTGAGCTGACGGAAATCGCTGGCATTGCGAATAACACGTTGGCGAGGATCGTACCGGCGATGCATCCGACCACCTGCGCGGGGATGTACGTGACGACGTCCCGCCACCGCCTCCGCCCGAGCACGAAATCCACGAGCGAGATCACCGGGTTGAGATGCGCGCCGCTCACCGGCGCCAAAACAACGATGATGACGAACAACGCAAAGGCAGTAACCGCGGCGTTGATTCCGAGCTCCTCACCGGAATTGCCGCCAGCGAGGTGCTGCGCCGCAATGCCGGAACCAACCACTGCCAGCGCCAAAAGCGCGGTGCCAATCAGCTCGGCAAGTACGCGCCGCCACAGTGGCGCGTGAGCTACTCGCCCCGGTATGACAGCCTCCGGTGTCACGGCGACAGAGGCGGCCATTCAGACGGTGGCGAGAAGTGCCGCTACCGAATCGAGCGAGCCGGGAACCAGCCGGTAGTAGTGCCAGGTTCCGCGCTTGCTGCTCGTGAGGTAGCCCGCATCGACCAGAACCTTGAGGTGGTGTGAGACGGTCGACTGCGAGAGCTCGAGTGGATCGGTCAGGTCGCACACGCACGCCTCGGCGTCTTCGTGCGCGGCGACCATTGACACCAAACGCAGCCTTGCGGGATCGGCGAGTGCCTTGAGCGACCGCGACAGGCTCTCCGCGTTGGACACCGAGACCGGCTCGCGAGTAATTGGCGCACAGCACGCGGCGAGATCCCGCAGCGGAAGGAGTTCAGCGACAGGCATACGGCTAGTCTCGCATAAACATTGACAGGCGTCGATGTTTAATCGCAGACTGGCTTCATCGACGATTGTCGATACAAGGGAGGTGCAATATGAATGACTGTTGCGACCCGACAACCTGCTCGCCCGACTGCGAGGCCGTCTGCGGACCAGGCTGTTGCTAGTCGTTTGGTCGCCCTCAGCAGGGCGGCCAAACCCTCCCCGCCGCACCCATATTCATCGAGGAAACTAGTGGCTATGAATCCAACCGTGCTGTTCGTCTGCGTGCACAACGCGGGCAGGTCTCAGATGGCCGCCGGCTACATGCGCGAACTCAGCGGTGGCGCGGTGCACGTGTTGTCGGGCGGCTCTGAGCCGGGCCCGGCGATCAATCCGGTTGCCGTCGCTGCCATGGCGGAGGATGGCATCGACATCTCCGGTGCGGTTCCGAGCATCCTCGAGACTGACGATGTGCGCGCCTCGGATGTGGTGATCACGATGGGTTGCGGCGATGCGTGCCCGGTCTTCCCCGGAAAGCGATACGAGGATTGGGAACTGACGGATCCGGCGGGACTCCCCCTCGACGAGGTGCGTTCAATTCGGGACGACATCCGGCGACGCGTCGAGGGGCTCCTCGCCGAAATCCAACCGGCGGGATGACGCGACCTACGCGACTTCGCGGTTGCGCGAGCGAACTACGGCCGGGGACGGTGCCGCCGCCGGATTAGCGAGGTGGGGCAGGAAGCCGTCCCACGCGAGCCTGCGAAACGACCGTGGGTCGTTCTCGACCCTGTCCACCTCGTCAATGATCAGAGTCGAGCGCGCCTCAGAGGTGTAGCGAGGCCAGCTGCTGGAGGGCTCGCCGCGGACGGCAAATCGCACCCAGTTCGCGCGCATCCTCGCCCCTGCCGCCCCGTAGGCGCGCCGTCCGCCGAGCGAGGTGATGGCGCGCACGATCGGCGCATTCAGCTGGTCGAACAGGGTGTACATCTCGAGACCGTGCGTCGCGTCGAGCCCCACGAGTTTGAGAGCCGTAGGGGCGACGTCGAATCGGTACGCCCAGACGGGCGCGAACCGGGAGTGAAAGTCTGCGACCCGGGTCGACGGGTACCAGAAGCCATAGTCCCCGGCGAAGTCCGCCGCGTCCCGGGGGGACGGCAGACGCGGATAGGCGGCGTGGATGAGCGCGCGTGCCGACGCGGGGGCGCGTTGAAACATGGCCTGGATGCGTGCGGGCGACTTCGGGATGATGTCGATCCGTCCGCGAAAGAGTGACCCTTCGCGGGCGTTCGTTCCGATAATAAGAGGAACCCGGTGGGCTCGTCCCGACTGGAACGCGACCATGGGGTGCTCCGGCAGGAAAGCGCCGTCCACCACGGGGGCAAGGCAGAACGTACCGGGATACGCGTCCGGAGTCTCCTCCTGAAGCACGGTCGACGCCTGGGCTAACTCGCTCACGTCGGCGCCATCCAACAGCCGGCTCACGGCCTCGATGTTCTCGGGATCGATTGCGACGCCGAGCTGTCGTGACAACACCGTCACAAAATCCAAGGCCCACTGGGCCGTCGCGGCCGGGTAGTAGACGGCGTCGGCTGGAGCGCTTTGCACGATCGCGCGGTGAAAGAGTCCCGCGGCCGACGGAGTGGCCATCAGCGTCGTCACGGCGTTCGCGCCCGCGGACTCGCCAAAGACGGTCACATTGTGAGGATCGCCGCCGAAGACCCCGATGTTGTCCTGCACCCAACGAAGAGCCATAACCTGGTCGCGCAGGCCAAGATTGCTGTCAAACGGACGATCCGGCGTGGAATACCGGGTGAAATCGAGATATCCGAGCGCGCCGAGCCGATAGTTGAAGCTGACGTAGACGACGGGGCTGGCGTGGAGAAACGGTTCACCCTGTTCGGAGAAGTCGCGGGATGACCCGGCACTGTACCCACCGCCGTGGATGTACACCATGACCGGCAGTCGTGACGAGCTCCCTCGGTCGCTCGGCGCGTGCACATTCACGGTCAGGCAGTCTTCGCCCGAGCCCTCGATGATCGGCGCGCCGGGAAGTCGGATGCGGTGGAACTGGGCGCTCACTGCTCCGAACTGGGACGCATCGCGCACGCCGTTCCAGGGAATCACTGGCGAGGGTGCGCGCAGCCGACGTTCGCCGATGGGTGCGCCGGCATAGGGAATCCCGCGCCACGAATGGATGCCGGACTTGCTGGCTCCCAGCACTGCGCCGCCGTCCACCCGCACGAGCAAACGGTCCCGATCGGCACGCCTGCTCCGGCGATCGAAGATGTTGGCATCCATGATGCATCTTTCGACGGCCAGGGTCTGGGGTCGTCCTGCTTCTGAAGTTAGCCGTTTGAACGCCGTTCCCCTAGCGTTTCACATCGCGGAACTCCAGGCGCAGCGAGCGCCAGCGTCCGGACCTGTGACCAGCGAACGCGAAACTTGGGGGGCTTTCTCGCGAATTCCCGCCAATTCCCTCGGAAATGCGCAATTAATCCGCGTACCGACGGGGTGAAATGCGAGCACCGCGCGGGTACCGTCGAATTCGTCAGATTGACCCGACGATCTCTTCTGCCCCAGCAACCCGTTGTGCTGGCGCAGGTTACTCCTGAATATTCCCCCGCTATTTGGCAGTTCTACCGAGATTCAAAGGTGGTCCGTTCGTGAATTTTCGTCGTCCCATGAAATCCAAGCTGTTACTCGCGCTTGCCGGCGCCACAGCCATCGCATTGCCGCTCGCTCTGTCGGGCACCGCCGGGGCGAGCACCCCGGATCCCAATACGCCAACACCGGTGCAGGGCGGCGTCAGCGCGAACACGCTGCCGAACGCCACCGTGTTCGGCAATACACCAGCGGACACGCCTGAGACGGTGTCGTTCATCATGCGCGTGAGCAACCAGTCGCAGCTGCAGTACAACGCGACCCACAGCTTGCACAGTTTCGTGACGGTGGGCCAGTTCGCGAAGACCTACGGCGCCAGCTCGTCGACGATCAAGGCCCTCATCGCCTATCTCGCAAAGTTCGGGATCAGCACCCACGTGTATCCCGACAACATCGACATCTCAACGACCGGCACCGCCGGAGAGTACAACGCCGCGCTGGCCGTGACGCAACAGCAGTACCACGTTCCGCGCATCCCTGGCCGGAATGGCCAGCGGTCGATTCCGGCGCAGACTGTGCATGCCAACAAGCAGTCGCCGAAGCTGCCGTACCAGATCGCGAAGTCGGTGCTGGCGGTGCTGGGCCTCACCAACTACTCGCCGTTCACCAGCCACACCGCCCACGTCACCAGCAACATTGCGCAGCCGCAGGCGGGAAGCGCGGATGCGTGCCTCGCGCTCACGGGATTGTCGAGCGCGTGCAACCTTCCGTCGGACTTCGCGACGAACTACGGGCTGAACTCCCTCTACCAGCGCGGTGCGCGCGGCGCGGGCACTACGGTCGCGATCGTGACACTTGCCGCGGTGGACCCGGGAGGACCGCAGTACTTCTGGAAGAACATCGCGAAGGTTCCCGCATCGAACCGCACCCTCACCGTCACTAACATCGATGGCGGGCCAGGCGCACCCAGCGACGCATCCGGAACCGGCGAGACCGATCTTGATGTGGAGCAGGCAGGCTCGCTGGCATCGTCGGCAAATGTGATTGTCTACCAGGCGCCCAACACCGACGCTGGATTCGCGGACGCGTTCTTCGACGCCGCCAGCGAGAACACGGCCGACAGCATTTCGGCCAGCTGGGGCGAGTCCGAGACGTACCTGCTGTCCGCTGTCGCATCGGGCCAGGAGACGCCCGCGTACGAGGCCGCATTCGACGAGGCGTTCATGGAGATGGCGGTTCAGGGCCAGTCCGGCTTCCTGTCGTCGGGCGACTCCGGCGCCTACGACGCCTCTGCCGACCTCGGCACGACCAATCTCTCGGTCGACTCGTCCGCGGACAGCCCGTACATCGTGTCGTCCGGCGGTACGACGCTCCCGTTGTCGGACACGCTCACGAGCTCGGATGGCAGCATCTCGGCGCCGATCTCGGTGACTGCGCAGCGCGCGTGGGGCTGGGACTACCTCTGGCAGGCGGTAGCAACCACCAACGGCATATCGCTGGCGGATGCGGCGGAGGCCGAGGTTGCGGGTGGTGGCGGTGGCTTCAGCCAGATCGAAGCGACTCCGGCATACCAGCAGGGTGTGTCCGGAACCCGCTCGTTCAGCGCGGTCCAGTACCTGACGCCCACCACCTTCAAGAAGGTCGATGGCATCGTCGAGCCGACCGAGTGGAACTTTAATGCCACGCCGGCCGTGACCCACGGTACCGGCACCGGCCGGGTGGAACCGGATGTCTCGGCTGACGCCGATCCGATCTCGGGGTACCTGCTCTACGAGCCATCCTTCGCAGCCGTGGGCCAGCCGCTGCTCCAGGGCGGATGGGGCGGCACGAGCTTCGTCGCCCCGCAGCTCAATGGCGCCGCAGCAGTGATCGACTCGTACGTCGGTCACCGGGTCGGATTCTGGGACCCGGCAATGTACGCCGCCGCGACCGGAGGCAACTCACCGCTCACGCCGCTGAATCACAGCGGAACGACTAATGACAACCTCTACTACACGGGCACCCCGGGCACGGTGTACAACCCTGCGACCGGGCTCGGCTACCCGAACCTCGGCGCATTGGCGGGGCATCTGGCAGCAGGTCGCTAACCCGAACCGCCAACTGAGAGACGGTGCGCCGGTCGCGTTTCAGGCCGGCGCACCGTCTCGACAACTAGCGCGCGAGCGTCGCCATCCACTCCTCGATGGCGCTCGCTTCTCGAGGAAGCCCGGCGGAGAGGTTGATGGATGACGTCTCGGTGACCAGAAGGTCGTCCTCTATGCGGATTCCAATTCCACGCAGTTCCTCGGGAACCTTCTCATCACCCAGTTGAAAGTACAGGCCGGGCTCGACCGTGAGCACATTGCCCGCCGACAGCGTGCCAGAAAGGTAGGAGCCCTGTGGTGCGTGGTTGCAATCGTGAACATCCATGCCGAGCATGTGACCGGAGCGGGAGATGCTCCAGCGGCGCTGATAGGCCGCCTCGGGCGCCATCGCTTCATCGACCGAACAGCGCAGCACGCCGAGATCGATGAGGCCCTCCGTCAAGGCGAGGGTGCATGCGTCCTGATAGTCCTGAAAACGCACCCCGGCACGGAGGGTATCGATTCCCGCCTGCTGAGCTCTCAGCACGATCGAATAGACGTCTCTCTGCAACGGGGTGAACGTACCGGAAACGGGCAGTGTGCGAGTGACATCCGCGGAGTAGAGGGATGGAAGTTCCATGCCCATGTCCATCAAGACGAGATCGCCATCGCGAAGTCGTCCCGTGTTCGCGGTCCAGTGGAGTGTCGTCGCGTGGCTGCCAGAGCCGACAATGCTGCCGTACGCCGGTCCTTCACCTTCCAACCGCGCGCGACGGTTGAATGTGCCCTCGATGTAGCGTTCGCCTCGGTCGCTCCCCCTGGCGCGCTCCCATTCCCGCGCGCAATCTTCGAAGCCCAGGATGGTTCCATCGACAGCGAGCTGGAGTTGTCCAAGCTCCCAGTCGTTCTTGATGAGACGGACCTCGTCCAGAGTCGCCTTGAGAGCGAGGTGCGGGCCAAAATCGGGACCGCAGACCGACCGCACCATCGCGTCGACCTCGCGATCGAGTGTCGGGAGTACCCGGATCGTCTTCGCCCGCGCCACAGCCCGGATGAAATCGTCCTGGAGCTCCGAGAGTGGTCGGCACTCAATACCGAGCGCGTCCTGGGTTTCCTGTAGCGATGGTCGGGGACCGACCCACAGGTCTCCCCGCGCATCGTTTTGCCAGAACTCGTCATTCACGCGGCCCGATGGGGCGTGCAGGTAGAGCAGGGAGGTCGCCACGCCGCCGGTCGTGTCGACGACGAGGACGCTTGACGCCCCTGTGTTGCCGGTGAGCCAGACGTGGTCGGTGCCGGGGCGAAAACCGTAGTCGTTGTCGTTCGACCTGACCCGCGGCTCGCCGCACGGAATGATGAGCAGTTCTGCGGGAAGGGCCTGCGCCAGTCGCGCTCGCCGTTCGGCCGTGTAGGCGACGACGGGGTTGTCCGCCGAAAGCACCGGGGATGGCTCGCCCCAATCGGCGAGCATGAAGGCGCTATTGCCGGGGAGCGGTACCCGGTTCGTGGCCCGGGGCATCGACCATGGTGGCGCATCGATCGAGCGAATGGACGGATGCGCATCAACGGCGGTCATGGGGCGGTCCTTTCGAGAGCCTCGGGGATCGTCTCGGTCCAGGCGAGACGATCCGCATCCATCGGAGTGATGGGCAGCCGGCCGGCGCCATCCGGTACCGGGATCGCCGCGAGAAGCGCCTGGGTGTACGGGTGAATTGGGCCCTGCCAGATCGTCTCCGTGTGACCGGACTCGACGATGCGGCCCCGGTACATGACGAGGGTCCGGTCGGCGATCCGTCTCACAACGGACAGGTCGTGCGAAATGAAGAGCATTCCCGCACCCGCCTCGAGACACAACGCACGCATCAGTGCGGCAACGCTGGTCTGGGTCGAAGCGTCGAGTGCGGAGATCGGTTCATCCGCGACCAGCATTTCGGGACGAGCAGCGAGCGCGCGCGCGATCGCGATGCGCTGTTTCTGGCCACCGGAGAATTGGTGGGGGTAGCTGCGCGCAGCATTGGGGTCGAGACCAACCCGTTCGAGCCATTCTGCGGGATTGGATCCCGCCTCGCCGCGGGCGAGAGCCGCGCTCACGCCGTCGCCGATCTGATCGCCAACGCGGCGACGCGGGTTGAGCGACGAATTGGGATCCTGAAAGACCATCTGCATACCGGTGAGTGCACGAGGACGGCGGCGAATGCCGAGGACGGGAACGTCGGATGCGCCGAACGTGACAGTGCCGGATGCGCGCTTCTCGATGCCGATCACCGCGCGCGCGAGGCTGGACTTTCCGCATCCGCTTTCTCCGACGAGAGCGACGACTTCACCGGCCCCGATCGCCAGCGATACCCCGTCGACCGCCCGCAGCGGCGGTCGTCCGCGATATTCGACCACGACGTCTGAGGTAGTGAGCACCGGCGCCGTCACTGCGCATCCTCCTGTATCGGAGCAGCAAGCAGTTCGTGCACCAGCGCCTCGGGAGACTCCTCGAGTGCCGACCCCGGCAGCGCCGCGAGCAGCGACTTCGTGTACTCGTGCTGCGGGTGCGTGAAGAGCTGCTCCCGCGGTGCGGACTCGACCACACGGCCCGAGCGCATGACCGTCACCTCATCGGCCACCGCGCTCATCACACCGAGATCGTGCGTCACGAGCAAGACGCTCAGCCCACTATCGTCGACGAGTTCACGCAGAAGCTGCAGCACACCGGCCTGCACGGTGACGTCGAGAGCTGTCGTCGGCTCGTCGGCGAGCAGCACATCCGGGTCACAGGCGAGAGCGACCGCGATTGCGATTCGCTGGCGCTGTCCACCCGAAAACTGGTGCGGAAACTTCGAGAGCGCCCCGCTCGGGTCCGGCGCGCTGACACGCTCCAGAAGCTCGATCGCACGAGCTCTTGCCTCCCGCTTGCCGAGCTTCAGGTGGTGCCGCATGTGGTCGGTGAGCTGACGGCCGACCGAGATCTGCGGGTGGAGGCTCGTGGACGGATCCTGAAACACCATTGCAACTCGCCTGCCGCGGATTGCCGCGAGTACCTGCCTCGACGCACCGAGGAGCTCTGTTGTCGCGCCGTCCCTCATAAGCGCGATCGAGCCAGACGACTTCATCGACTCCGGCAGCAGCCCAAGAATCGCGAGCGCCGTCATCGTCTTGCCCGAGCCCGACTCACCCGCGAGACCGTGGATGCGACCTTTTTCGAGGACGAGGTCGATGCCATCGACTATTGGGCGTGGTCCATCCGATGTTCGGAGGTCGATGTGGAGGTCGGTGATGGCGAGGATGCTCATAGCGTCAAGCCACCACCCCTCAGAGTGTTCGACTTCGGATCGAGCGCATCACGCAAAGCGTCTCCAATGAAGTTGAACGCGACGACAACCGTGAGGATCGCAAGTCCAGGGAAAAGGCCCAGCCACCACGAATCGAAGTTCTGCACCGCGTCGGAGACCATCGATCCCCACTCGGCCGTCGGCGGCTTAGCGCCGAGGCCAAGAAAGGACAGTCCCGACAGGAGCAGAATCGCTGTGCCGATGTCGAGACTTGCGAGCACCAGGATCGGCCCGAGGATGTTCGGGGCGATGTCACGCCACAGCGATTTCAGCGCAGAGAAGCCCAGCAGCTGGCCCGAAACGACGTAGTTCGACTGGCGCAGTCCGAGCACAAGCCCGCGCGTGAGACGCGCGTATGACGGCCACGACACGATCAGCGCGGCGAGAACGGCATTGAAGAGTGATGCGCCGAGCGCCGCCGCAATCACCATCGCAAGGATGACCGTCGGGAAGGCCATGACAAGATCGGTGATGCGCATGATCAACTCGTCGACCCAGCGTCCGAAGAATCCGGCAATCGCTCCGAGCACCGCGCCGATCAGCACCGACATCACGACGAGGAGGAGCGACAACGGAATCGTCACACTCGCGCCGGAAAGCACGCGCGAAAAGACATCGCGACCGAGCTCGTCGGTGCCCATGAACGTGCCCTGTCCCGGCGCCTGCAGAATGGGAAGGTTTTGCGCGAGCGGGTCGTGAGGCTCGATGAGCGGCGCGAAGATCGCGACCAGGACCCAGATGAGTGCAACGGCGGCCCCGGCAATCCCGAGCGGCGCCGACCATCGCCCGAATCGAAGACGAGGACGGCGCCAGCGCAGCCTGGTGGGATCGACTTCGTCCGTCGTGACGGTTGGCAGCGTCATGCGATCCTCACTCTGGGATCGAGGACGCCGTAGAGCAGATCGACGACGAGGTTGACCAGCAGGTACATGACTCCGATGAGCAGGCCAACGCCCATGACGCCGGGGAGATCGAGGTGGGAGGCAGCCTGGTACGCATAACTGCCGATTCCCGGCCAGGAGAAGATCGACTCAACGAGCACGGTTCCGCTCAGCAGGCTTCCAAATGCGAGCCCGACGACCGTGAGCACCGGGATGCTCGCACCCCGCAGCACGTAGGACCAGACCACGGTCCGAGCAGGAAGACCTTTCGCCCTGGCTGCTCGCACGTAGTCCTGGTCGAGGATTTCGAGCACGGCCGTGCGCACGAATCTCGTCAACAGCCCGACCGTGTAGAGCGTGAGTACCAATACGGGAAGAAAGAGGTGCGAGAGCGCGTCAAAGAAGGTGTCCAGTTGACCGGCTAGAAGAGCATCCACCGTGTAGAGCCCCGTGACGGTGTGCGGCACGTTGAAGTCCGAGTCCAGACGACCGGATCCCGGTGCGATGTGAAGCTTGAAGTAGAAGAAGTAATACAGCACGAGCGCAAGCCAGAAAGTGGGCACGCTCAGACCGGCAAGGGAGACCACGCGGAGCACGTGGTCCGACACCTTGCCACGGCGATAGGCCGCAACCGTCCCGAGCACTACGCCGATGATGACGCTCAGCACGATCGCGCCGATAGCGATCTCGAGCGTGGCCGGAAGAGCCTGGGCCAAATCCGACGCCACCGGGTTGTGCGTGGTGGTGGAGACGCCGAGATTACCGTGAAGCAGGTTGCCGAGGTAGGTGAAGTACTGCACCACCAGAGGCTGATCGAGCCCATATTCAGCTCGGAAGTGAGCCACGATCGCTGGGTCTTCCGCAGCGCGCTGGCCCAGCGCGGCGGCCACCGGGTCGCCCGGAACGAGATTGGTGAGCACGAACGTCACCAGCGTGACACCGATCACCAAGAGGATCGACGTGATGACCCGCCGTACCGCGTAGCGAAGAAAAGGGTGGGCGGTCCGGGCCGCGCGCGGGGGCTTCCCCACGCGCACGGTCCGGACCGCTGGACTGCTCGTCAAGAGCAGTTCTTACTTTTTGCCCAGTGCAGCGATGTCGATCGTCCAGACTGCGTTGTAGACAACCCCGCTCACCGTGGACTTCGCGGCAATGTTGTTGCCCGGCTGCAGGAGCGGGATGAACGGACCTGAGTCGTTCAGCGCCTTCTGCAGCGCCTCGAACTGGCTGGAACGAGCGGCATTGCTGCCACCGACCGTCGCGGCATCTGCAAGCTTCGAGATGCTGGCGTCGGCGGTAGCCGACCATCCGGCTCGCAGTCCGACAACGTTGCCCGGAGTGAAGACGAGGTAGTCACTCGGATCCGGGTAGTCCGGTCCCCAGTACCACAGCCCGATCGTCTCGGTGCCGTTGCGATAGGCGTCCAGTTCGGTGGCAACCGGAGCAGGAGCGAGGTTGATCGTGATGCCCGCCGCCTTCAACTGGGACTGGATCCTCTGCGCGATCGTGGGGAACTCAATTCCGTTGAGCGTGATGTCGCTCGGGAAATTGAGTGTCACCGACTCGCCGGCGTAGCCGCTCTTCGCGAGGTCAGCCTTGGCCGCGGAAGCATCCGTCTTCAGCTCATCCGATGCCTTGAGCGCACCAAGGAACATGCTGGGGACGACGCCGGGCGCCTGTGACGTGCCGGTACCCGCGATGGAAACCAGATCGGAGTAGTCGATCGCTTCCTTGACCGCCTTGACGAAGTCGGGGTTGCTCGTGATCTTGGAGATCGTCGGGTTCTGGTTGAGCAGAAGGAAGATGACGTTGGCCGACGGATCACTGGTCACGTTGACCGAGCTGCCGAGACCAGTCGCCTGCGTGCCGGAGAGGTCGAGTGCGACATCCGCGCTTCCGCCCTGCACGTTGATCTTCTGCGTCGGACCCTGGACGTTCTGGATGACAACCCGCGTGTAGGTCGGGTTGTCGCCGCCGTCGTAGTTCTTGTTGGCGGTCAGGACAACCTGCGATGCCAGGTTCAGCGAGCTCAGAACGTATGGACCGGAACCCGCGGAGTGCGTGTTCAGGTACTTCTCCGCGCCGTCCTTCTCGGTCGTGGTTCCCCCGTGAGCCTTGACGACCTTCGAGTTCAGGATGCCGAGGGCCGGGTTGGCGAGGATGGAGGGCAGCGCGGGCGTCGCCGTCTTCGTCGTCAGGACGACCGTGGTCGAGTTCTTCTTCGTGACGGTCACGCCATCGAGAAGGAACGACGGGTTGCCCTTGACGCCAATAACCCGGTCGAGCGAGAACACAACGTCGTCAGCGGTGATCGGTGTGCCATCGGAGAACTTGTGGGTGCCGGTCAGGGTGAGCGTAAACGTCTTGGCGTCCGATGACTCCTTGAGCGTCGCGAGGCCGGGGACCACCTTCGAGACGTCGCCACCGTTGAAGGTGAGCAGGGTTTCGTAGAGAGCCTTGTCGACCATCTCGCCCGTCGGCTCGTACATGCGGCCGGGATCGGCCGTCTTCAAGTCGAACGCCTTGTCGATGGTGATCGTCTTAGCAGCTGAGTCGTTGCCTGTCGTCTTGCCGGACGAACATCCGGTGACGACCAGAGCAAGCGCGACGGCCGCAGAGCCGACCGCGATTCTGGTCTTGGCGGAGCGGAATACCATGATGCCTCCTGGGGGAATGGGCCCGCGTGATCGATACCGACCAGAACGGGATGACTCGCGACTAGTGGATGGCCCTCCGTCGCGCCGAACGGCCGCCCTCGATACTTTTGCTGTTGGACGGTATGGAGAAAGAGTTACATAATCCGTATCGTTATTCTCCCACCGATCAAAAACCGTAGACGAATTTCCGTCGCGACAGATTCTGGAGCACAAAGTGTTCAAAACCGACCAAGACGTGCAGCCACTCTCTGGACAAAAGTTGACCGCACTCGATGACGTCAACATGCGCATCCTGGCGGTATTGCGCGACGACGGCCGAATTTCGATGGCAGCGCTCGCCGATCGGGTTAATGTGTCCCGGGCGAGTGTCTACAACCGGGTCGAACAGCTGATCGCGGCCGGAATCATCACCGGATTTTCGGCACAGGTCGACCCTTCGCTCGTCGGCCTGAGCGTCTGTGCCCTCGTCTTTGTGACCGTGCATCCGCAGAGCTGGCATCGATTCCGCGAGGGTTTGCTGCAGATGCCGGATGTCGAGTATTGCGCGATCACCACCGGTGAGCACGACGCGATGCTACTCATTCGCGAACTCGATATCGGCGGCATTCACGACTTCGTAACAGGCGTCGTGGCCGCCCGTCCAGAGGTGAAGTCGGTAGTCAGCGTCGTCGTGCTCGATGAGGTCGTGCGCAAGTCCTACGTGCTTCCGTCGGACATCCCTGATCGGACCGGATTGTCGAATCGCCTCGGAATGACCCGGTTTACAACCGCGGGAAATGGGCGAGACTCCGGCGCTCGCTAGCTCGCTGGACCGCCCGGCTGGGAGGCTGACTCGCTGGGAACCTCGACGCAGATGCTGACGTGATCGACGTCGTCGATGCGGAAACTCTCGACGAGGCGGATCCCCGCGGAGGTTGCCTCAACCACGCTCCCGCTCGTCCCGGTCACGACGAGACCGTCCGCGGCCATGACGTGGGCGAACGACACCGACAGCTCATTGCCGACCCGTGTGCCGACGAATCGACCGAAGACGACGGTGTCGCCGTCGTAGTCGCCCCAGATCACACCATCACGCTCGAAGTACTGGAACGATGACGGGGAGTTCGAATCGACCGCGCTGTTGGTGGAGGATTCCATGACAAATCTGCGGCGGTCGAGGCTCGGAGCGGCTGGGATGGGATCGATCGGATTCACGGCTACGAGTATGAGGGTCATCCGGCTCGCCCGATGAACGCAGTTCGGACTGTCTCGCGTCGTCCCGCGTCTTTGGGGACGAACTGGACGGATTGATTTCCTTTGGTTCAGATGCCGACAGAGTGTCCAAGGCTGCCTCTGGTGCCCGGCCGACCGTGACCTGGTCCCGTAGATCGCCGCGATGGTGCCGCTTTGCAACGCTGCAATTTCCCTGCTACACTCTGCAACGTTGCAAAATTTGTCGGCGGAGACGCCGATATACCTGTTTCCATCTGGATCAAAGAAGATAGGACGGACAAATGACACATCACAGCACAGTGGGCGGTACCGAAAAGGTGCGCGCTCGCAGGCGGGGCAGTCGCAAGCTGCTCGCCGTAGCGATCGCGGCAATCGCCGTCGCTGCCCTCGGCGCCTGCAGCACCGGCGGAGCCGCACCCGCGAAGACCGTCGCCCACGGCTGCGGCCACGGTGCGACCAACCTGACATTCTGGGGTTGGCCCGCTGGCTACAACCTCGTGGTCAATGAGTTCAACAAGACCCACCCGGACATCTGCGTGAAGCTCGAGAACGCCGGAGCATCCACCGCCGAGTACGTCAAGTTGAGCGACGCGCTTAAGGCCGGCAGCGGAACTCCGGATGTCGCGACCATCGAATACTTCGAGCTCCCGTCGTTCGAGATCACCCACAGCCTCGTTGACCTCTCCAAATACGGCGTCTCGAGCGCCAAGAACAACGAGGCACCGGTCGCCTGGTCACAGGTAACCCAGGGCGCGGCACAGTACGCGATGCCCGTCGACCTTGGCCCGCTCGCGCTGTTCTACAACGCCAAGGAGTTCAGCGACAACGGGCTCACGGTTCCCACAACGTGGAGCGCCTTTGCAACCGACGCGGCGGCCCTGCACGCGAAGGATCCGAAGCTCGGTATGACCAACTTCGACCCAGAGAGCACGCAGGACGTGCTCGCACTGATGCAGGAGTACAACGCGTTCCCCTTCACCTACACGGGTGGCACCAAGATCGGCATCAACTTCACCGGCACCGCCGAGATGGCCTTCGCCAACTATTGGCAGGGACTCATCAGCAAGCAGCTGGTCACCACCGCCGGCGACTTCTCGCCCGAGCAGTGGGCAAACCTCGACAGTGGCGCGAATGCAGCGCGGCTCAGCCCCGCCTGGGGACCGGTCGGGATGCAGCTCAGCATCAAGAACACGATCGGTGACTGGGCCACCGCGCAAATGCCGCAGGCGAAGTCGGGCGGCAAGCTCTCGGGCAACTGGGGCGGCTCGTCGCTCGCGGTCGTCGCCGGCACAAAGCACGCGAAGCAAGCGGCCGAGTTCGTGAAGTGGTTTGGTGGATCCGCCGACGCGTGGAAGATCCTGAGCGGACCGGTCGCGGGTGCATTCCCGGCCTACGTCCCGCTGCTCAATGACTCCACGTTCCAGGCGCGCACGCTGAAGATTACGGGCACGACGACACCGAACACCGTGTTCGCCCAGGCCGCTCAGCACATGGTCGACCCGCAGTGGCCACCGATCATGACGGCCGCGGCGACCCAGTGGACCTCGACGTTCGCCGGCGTAACGAAGGGCACCGAGACGCTCCCACAGGCGTTCACGACCTACCAGGCGCAGCTCGTTGCGTACGCCAAGTCGCAGGGCTTCACGGTCACGACTAACTGACAATTGCCCTAGGGCAAGACTCTTAGGTGTGTCCCGGGCCACCAAAGGACTCGGGACACACCATCCGTGACGCAAGAAGGGACGCGTGCCGCAATGGCCGACCAACTCGTGCAGGCTGCACCAACTGGCAGCAGCCTCCGTATCCGCAGACCATCTTCCAGGCCGGGCCGCACGGCACGCCGCGGCAGGGTCCGCCAGTGGCCCGGCGCGGTCTTCATCGCACCCCACATGCTCATGCTCGGACTGTTCATGCTGGTGCCGACGGTCTACGCCATCTACACGAGCCTCTACACAACCAAACTCATCGGTGGCACGTCGTTCTCCGGGGGCGCGAACTATGTCGCCGTGCTGCAGTCGTCGCAGTTCTGGGATGGCGTCGGCCGGGTGCTCCTCTTCGGCGTCATCCAGGTGCCGCTGACGATCGCTCTTGCCTTCTTCTTCGCGGCCATCTTCGACGCCGGGATCGTGCGCTTCAGCCGGTTCTTTCGAACGGTCTTCTTCATCCCGTTCGCGGTCCCCGGCGTTGTTGCGGCCGTGATGTGGTCGTTCCTTCTGCTTCCCGGATTCGGCCCGTACGCCACCTTCGCCCAGGCGCTCGGCCTCGGCAAGCTCAACTTCTTCTCCAGCCAGCTCATCCTGCCGACGCTCATCCTGATCGTCATTTGGGAGTTCACCGGCTACAACATGACCATCCTGTACACCTCGCTGAAGTCCATACCGCGCGAAGTCACCGAGGCCGCGATCGTCGAGGGCGCATCGCTGTGGCGGATCATCCTTCGCATTAAACTGCCGATGGTCATGCCCACGGTCGTGATGCTGGTGTTCCTCAACACCGTCGGCGCGCTGCAGCTCTTCACTGAGCCATCCATTCTCGCGGCGTTCCAGCCTCAGGCGATCTCATTCGGATTCACGCCGTCCCTGTTCGTCTACAACACCGCCGTCGGCAGCGGCGAATACAACCTTGGTGCAGCCGCCGCCGTCGTTCTCGCGCTGATCATCGGAGTCATTTCGGTCGCGGGATTCGCAGTGCGCCGTCGCAACGGAGAGTTCAAATGAGCCGCCGTGCGAAGCGCCAGTCGACGGAGCTGGTTCCTGCGCATCTCTACGGTCTGCGCCGAGGCACGACTTCGGCGCTCACCGTGCTCTGCCTGCTCTTTGCGATCTTCGTCCTGGCGCCGCTCGTGTGGCTGCTCATCAATGCGACCAAGAACCAGGCTTACGTGTATGGCAGCTTCGGCTTCTGGTTCGCAGGACCCTTCCGCCTGTTCCAAAACATCGCGGAACTCGGCCAGGACATCAGCGGGGCCGGCATATTCGTCGAATGGCTCGGCAACACTCTCATCTACGCGGTCCTCGGCGCCGTAGGGGCGACCATCCTCTCGGCGCTTGCGGGATATGGGTTCGCGCGATTCAGGTTCCGCGGCGCGAACGCGCTGTTCTTCCTGGTGATGGCGACTCTGCTCGTTCCGATTACCTCACTCGCGCTGCCGCTGTTTCTCGTCTACGCAAAGGTGGGACTGGTCAATTCCATCTGGGGCATGATCCTCCCGAGCACGGTCTCGGTCGTCGGGATCTACCTCATGCGCACCTATATAGAGGCATCGGTTCCGCAGGACCTGATCGAGGCGGCCCGGATGGATGGTGCGAGCGAGCTGCGCATCTTTCTCGGGATCGCCATGCCGTTGAGCGTCCCCGGACTCGTGACGGTTCTGCTCATTACCGTGGTCGCGGTCTGGAACAACTACTTCCTGCCGCTCATCATCTTCAGCAAGAACAGCCTGTACCCGCTCACGGTCGGACTGTCATCAGTGTCCGCGGCCGCGGAGTCCGGCACCAAGGCCGATCTCGTTCCCGTCCTGATTACCGGCGGACTTGTCACGGTGCTGCCGCTGATCGTCCTGTTCCTGTTCCTCGAGCGTTACTTCCGCGCCGGCGCTCTTCAGGGCAGCCTCACCGGCTGACCGCACCCGCGAACCACGCAACCAACCGTTACCACCCATTGGAGTTTGAATGTCGTCCGTCCGTCCCGAATATCCTCGCCCTCACCTTGATCGCTCGCACTCCTGGCTGAGCCTCAACGGCGAGTGGGAATTCCGCGGTGATCCAGAAGGACTGGCTGATGCCGTCGAACTCGCGGCACTCCCGACCTGGGATCGGCAGATCACGGTGCCCTTCGCGTGGGAGACGCAGAGCTCCGGGATCGGCGAGCAGTGGCTCGCCGGGGGTTGGTACCGGCGCGGGATCAGCGTGCCATCGGCATGGCAGAACCAGCGAGTCGTGCTGCACTTCGGTGCGGTGCATCACGCCGCGACGGTATGGGTCAACGGAACGGAAGTCGGCGAACACGAGGGCGGCTACACGCCATTCGAGCTCGACATCACGGACGCGCTCGCGGGTTCGACGACCGCAGTGATGCTGGTCCGCGTCTCCGCCCCAATCGACAAGCGCTACATCGTGCACGGCAAGCAGCGCAGCATCCCTCGCGACGACTACGACAACTGCTCGTTCACTCCGAGCAGCGGCATCTGGCAGTCCGTCTGGCTCGAGAACCGGCCTGCCACCTTCGTATCGGGTGTGAGCCTGGTGCCGACGGATGATCTCGCCGGCATCGAGGCGCGCATCGAGATCGGGGGCCCGCTGGCCAATGGGGTGCAGCTGCGCCTGACCGTTGACGGAGAGGCGCCGGTAGAGACACTCGCGTCCGATCCCATCGTCACGGTCACAGTGCCGATCCGGTCGCCGCGGTTGTGGAGCCCGCAGGACCCACACCTCTATTACGTCTCGATCGAGGCAATCTCCGCGGACGGCACCGACAACGTCACTGCTTATACGGGACTGCGCAGCATCCGCGTCGACGAGAACACCCTCGTACTCAATGGCGAGCGGCTCTACGTGCGCGGCGTACTGGACCAGGGCTACTGGCCGCGGTCCGGAATCACGGCACCGACGGATGACGCGTTCATCACCGATATCGAACTGGCGCGCGCGGCGGGCTTCACGGTCATCCGCAAGCACCTGAAGCTCGAGGATCCTCGGTTCCTCTATCACGCGGACCGACTCGGCATGCTGGTCTGGGCCGAGCCCGCAAGCACGGGCCGGTATTCGGCCGAGGCCGCCGATCGTTTCGAACAGCAGATCGAGCCGATGGTGCGCCGTGACGGCAACCACCCGAGCATCGTGATCTGGGGACTGTACAACGAGGAGTGGGGGCTCGACTGGGATGTTGCTGGTGATCCCGAGAAACAGGAAGCGGTTCGCCGCGCGTTCGACCTGCTCAAGTCGCTCGATCCCGTGCGTCCTGCCGTCGACAACTCGGGGTGGTCGCACGTGTCGACCGACATCGTCGACTGGCACATCTACGACGAGACGCCGGCGGGATGGGCCGCCAAGGTCCGTGCGCTGATCGCCGATCGCGAGGTCAGCTTTCCGGTCGGCATCGGACCCGGGATTGTCGTCGACAAGCCACTCGTGGCTGTCGATCCTCACGCGTCGGATGGAAAGCCCAATCTCAACAGCGAGTTCGGTGGCGGCTTCACGAGCGTCGAGCGCGGATGGAACCTGCGCTGGCAGACACTCGAGCTGCGTCGCTATGACCGGCTGTCGGGTTATGTCTGGACCGAGCTCTACGACATCGAGCACGAGATGGCCGGGCTCTACGACGCCGAGCGTGCGCTCAAAGACACCGGCGGCAACGTCCCCGCCGACGCCAACGCCGACACGGTTCTGATCCCGGATGTCGTCGCGCTGGCCCCCGGTAAGGATGTCGTGGCGGCGGCCGATGGGAGCATCGCTTTCGACGTCAGGATCTCGCACCACGGCATCGCTGCCGTCGACGGCGACTTGGTTTCGGCCTGGGCCGCCCCGCTCGGCGCGCTCGACGTCTCGCGCGTGCTCGCCCCGGGAGCTGCATCCGCGGGCCGAGGGTCGGCAGACCCCTACCGCGTCGGCGAACCCGTTCGCGTGGCAGCGCAACTGCCGGCAGGATCATCCGCGGCTCGCCTCCATGTGGCGCTGGTCGCGGACGGTTCGGTGATTGCGGTCACCGCCGTGGATGTCGTTCGGGGCTGAGTTGATAGGCTCTGCATCGTTGAAATGCCGAGAACAGTGACGTACGGGAGGTAATCAGTGGCCGCAGCCCGCTTGCGTGACGTTGCCGAACGTGCCGGTGTTTCCATCCGCACTGTCTCGAATGTGGTCAACGGCTACGCCCCCGTCTCAGACCAGAAACGTGAACGGGTCGAAGCCGCGGTAGCCGAACTCGGATACCGCCCCAACCTGATGGCGCGCAACCTCAAGCACGGTCGCAGCGGTCTCATTGCTCTCGTTGTTCCCGAGCTGGATGTCCCCTATTTTGCGGAACTCGCACGGGCCGTAGTGACGACGGCTCGCGAGTTCGGCTATACGGTCGTCGTCGACCAGACGGATGGTGAGCCCGACCGGGAGCGCGAGCTGATCATGCGCGACGGCAGCGCCGCGATGTTCGACGGCGTCATCCTGAGCCCACTCGCCCTGTCCCAGACCGACCTCGCCCAGCGGGATGCGACGAGTCCGCTCGTGCTGCTCGGCGAGCGCATCGCCGACAGCGAATACGACCACGTCACCATCGACAACATTTCCGCCGCCCGCCTCGCGACCTCCCACCTGATCGCGCTGGGACGTACCCGGATCGCTGCCATCGGTGACCAGCCCTACGAGACCGGTGAGACCGCGCAGCTGCGTACCCGCGGATACGAGCTGGCGCACGAGGATGCCGCCCGTCCGGTCGATTCGTCGCTGGTCATCCCGACGCACCGGTTCCACTTCTCGGACGGCGCCGAGGCCACCGAGCAGCTGCTGGCGCACCCGGATGGGCCGCCCGATGCGATCTTCTGCTACAACGACCTGCTGGCGATCGGCGCGATTCGCTCGATCCTGGCCGCGGGGCTTCGCGTCCCCGAGGACATCGCCGTTGTTGGCTTCGACAACATCGAAGCAGGCAAATATCACACGCCATCGCTCACTACCGTTTCGCCCGACAAGCCCGCGATAGCGCGCCTGGCCGTCGAGCGTCTGCTCGCCCGCCTGAGTGGCGATACGGATGAAGCGCCCGCCGAGCTGTGGGCCGGCCACGAGCTCATCGTGCGTGAGAGCACTACCGCCCGCTAGTGCGTCCGCACGCGAAGCATTGCCCTCAGCAAGTGGGCGAACATAGCATTCGTAAAGCAACTCACCATTGCAGGCAGGAGGGCCGACGTGCACGCGACCAGCGCCTGCCGCCATCGACTCGGTCATCTCCGTACCCACCGACGACATCGACCGCGCCTACGCTGAGGCCCAACAATCGGGCTATGAAATCGTCTATCCGCTGACGCAGGAGTCATGGGGGGTGCGACGATTCTTCATTCGCGCGCCAGATGGAAACGTCATCAACATCGTCAACCATCGAGACTGACCAGCGCGGCTGAGCCGCGAGCGATCCGGTTGAGCCCGCCAAGCCCAACTACATTAGGGGCCCGCGGTGCCCACTTCGTTCGCGAGGGCCTCGAGCGCCGGCAGCACATGGAGGATTGACGATCGATCCTCCGGAGACAGACGGTCGAGGTAGTCGCTCACCACCGCTCCCCGTGCCTCCTTGATGCGCTCATTTGTCGCCTCGCCGTCGGCGGTGATCTCGACCACTCCGGCGCGCAGGTCATCGGGGTTCTGGATGCGGTGGACCAGACCGGAGTCGACCAGGCGTCCGACGATCCTCGACACCATGGTCGGATTCAGACCCTCCATCGACGTCAACTGGGCGAGACTCAACGGCCCTCGCGAGGCGACGAGGGCGAGAGCCGAGGCCTGAGCGGGAGTGAGTTCTTCATCCGTTGCCGCAACGTTGAATCTGCGGGAGAGCTTGTTGATCACACTTCGCAACCGTGCAACGTCGTCGGCGTCCATAGCGCCAGAATAGCGGCTTAAATTTACTTGCTTGCTGTCAAGCATGTAAACTGCGACTGATGAGCAGCTCGATCCCACCCGCGGTGGCGCTAGCAGAGGTGCCGTCGAACGATGATCAGGCGCTCCCCCGCCGACGGCTCGTCTTCTTCATCGTTGCGATCGCACTCTTCATGGCCTCCATCGACCAGACCATCGTTGCCACGGCCCTTTCCACCATTCACCGCGAACTGCACTCTGGCATCGAGTGGAGCAGCTGGACCATCACGATCTACGCTCTCGGCCAGATTCTGGTCATGCCACTCGCGGGCAAGTTGAGCGATATGTACGGCAGGAAGCGCATCTTCGTCTCGGCGGTCATCCTGTTCACGATCGCATCGCTGTTATGTGGCCTCTCGACCAATATCTACATGCTCGTCGCACTCCGAGCGGCGCAGGCGATCGGCGGAGGAGCATTCATGCCCTCCGCGACCGGCATCGTGGCGGATCACTTCGGTCGCAACCGCGACCGCGCGCTCGGGATGTTCACCAGCATCTTTCCCATCGGCGGCATCATCGGTCCCGTGCTCGGCGGTCTGTTCGTCACGGGGTGGTCATGGCGTGGCATCTTCCTGGTGAATGTGCCGATCGGCGCAATCCTCATCGTGCTCGCCGTCGTCTTCCTGCCGAAGGGCTCGCTGCGCCCCAGTAAGAGGCTGGATGTCTGGGGCGTCGTGCTGCTGGGCTCGCTCCTCCTTTCCGCCATGTTCGGCATCACGCTTCTCGGAGACGGCTCGACCTCGCTGCTGGGCGTCGGCTTCCTGCTGCCCGAGGGGATCGCCATCGCCGCTCTCGTGCTGTTCGTCCTGCGCATGAAATATGCGGAGAGTCCGTTCATCCCACTTCGACTGCTTCGAGGGGGCGGATTCGGCGTGATGAATCTGATCAACTTCCTCTACGGTGCAGCGGCCCTCGGTTTCGGCGCGCTCGTCCCCCTCTACGCACAGGATCGGTTCGGCATCCCCGTGCTCCAGGCCGGAACGCTCCTCACCGCTCGTGCAGTTGGCGTCGTCTGTGTTGCGGGTCTTGCGGTCCTCGCACTGCGACGCACGGGGTATCGGCTGCCAATGGTCGTCGGATTCGCAGTCATGGCTGCCGGCCTTGCATCGATGGCATTGAAGCCACCGGGCGTCTCCCCGTACCTCTGGTTGACCCTGTCTGGGGCGATCGCCGGAATCGGAATGGGTCTGTCGGTGCCCGCGACGAATAACGCGACCATGCAGCTCGCGAGAGACCAGCTTGCGGGAGTCGCCGGACTGCGCGGCATGTTCCGACAGTCGGGGTCGATCATGGGGGTATCGATCACGACCGCCATCCTGGCCAGCAGTACAAATCCGGGCGAGACTCTCTCGACGGTGTTCATCGTCTTCGCCGCTATCCTCGTGTGCGTGGTAGTGCCGGTGGTCTTTCTCGTGCCAGAACATCGTGGACGGTGGTAAGTGAGCGATCCAGAGAATTACGTCATCCCCCGGCCGGCCCTGCCGAGCCTTCCCGTGCTCGAATCCAACGAGCGTTTCCCCATCAGGCGGGTCTTTTGCGTCGGGCGCAACTACGGCGATCACGCCCGCGAGATGGGCGCCGACCCCGACCGCGAGCCACCGTTCTTCTTCTCCAAGCCAGCCGACGCGGTGTTCGCGCCGACCGATGGGGTCGTTCCGTATCCTCCGATGACGGAGGACCTGCAGCACGAGATCGAGCTGGTCGTCGCGATCGGAGTCGGCGGCGCATCGATTTCGCGCGATGATGCCCTCTCGCACGTCTGGGGTTACGGGGTCGGCGTTGACCTGACCCGCCGTGACCTTCAGTCGGTCGCAAAGGAGTCGCGTCGGCCGTGGGACCTGTCGAAGGGATTCGACGCCTCCGGTCCGTGCAGCCCGCTCGTGCCCGCGTCCCTGATCGGCCATCCCGACCATGGCACGATCTGGCTTGCCGTGAACGGGGAAGAACAACAGCGTGGCGACCTCGCCGACCAGATCTGGCCCGTCGCCGACATCCTGGCCGAACTGTCGAGGTCGGTGACGCTCGGAGCCGGTGACCTCATCTTCACCGGCACTCCCGCCGGCGTCGGCACGATCGTCGTCGGCGACCGGATTACGGCGGGCATCGACGGAATCGCCGAAATCGCGTTCAGCGTTAGCTAGGGCGGCCGGAGAGCTGCTCGACAAGCAGCATCAAGGCGGAATGATCGAGCGAACCGTGACCCTGCGCCCGCAGTGCGGCGAAGAACTGTGCGACCAGTGCGCCGACGGGAATCACGACTCCCGCTTCGCGCGCGGCGGCGACGACGATGCCCATGTCCTTGTGGTGCAGGTCGACTCGGAAGCCCGGCGAGAACAGCCCGCCTGACATCGTTTCTGCCTTCCGGTTCAGCACCGCACTGCCGGCAAGCCCGCCGGCGAGTGCCGGGATCGCTCGCCCGGGATCCACGTCGTGCGCCTTGAGAAAGACCAGGGCTTCGGCGACCAACTGGATTGTGCCGCCGACGATGAGTTGATTGGCCGCCTTTACCGTCTGGCCGCTACCGTTCGCGCCGACGTGGATGACTGTTGTGCCGAGGGACGAGAGAATCTCTCTCGCCGCTTCGAAATCATCCTCTTCTCCCCCGGCCATGATCGAAAGCGTCGCGTCGATGGCGCCCTGCTCGCCTCCGGACACAGGGGTGTCCAGGGGTCGGAGCCCACGGGCACGCGCCTCCGTGCTCAGCGCCACGGCGATGTCCGGTCGTATCGTGCTCGCGTCCATCCACAGGGTGCCGGGTGTCGCAGAGTCGAACAGTCCGCCGGGAGAGGTCGCGACAGCATGGACGTCGGCGGAATCGGGCAGGACGGTGATGACGTGATCTGCACGACCCACCGCATCCCGGACGCTCAGCGCGCCCTTGCCGCCGAGAGCGACGAGCCTTTCGACCTTGTCCGGGCTCCGGTTGAAACCGATCACGTCATGGCCCGCCTTGACGAGGTTGCCCGCCATCGGCAGACCCATGACTCCCAGGCCGATTACCGCAATGGTCGTCATGACTCTGGGTACACCATGATGCTCGACGGCTCGATGTGCAGATATACCGATTCCGGCGATCCCACGATCGGCAGGTCACTTCTCACCGTCAGCCTCATGCCTCCGAAGCGCACGACGGCCATCGTGTAGTCACCGTGGAAGCTCTGGACTTCGAGCGGCACGCGCCACACGTTCAGGGCTTCGCTCGACGGGCTGGCGACCAGGGACATCGCGCCCGTTCGCACGAACATCGAGACCTTCTCTCCGACCGCGATGTCGGGTCCGATTGGCAGAGAGACGGTTGTCGTCTCGTCGACCTTCAAGGCCAGCCCAGAACTCCCATGGTCGGGATCCTTCACGACCGTGCCGGCGATTCGGTTGGTGGTGCCGATGAACCCTGCGACAAAGGCCGACGCCGGATCGTTCCATACCTCGGTGGGCGTTCCCACCTGTTCGACCCGGCCGGCATTCATCAACACGATGCGAGATGACATACCCAGCGCTTCCTGCTGATCGTGGGTCACCCAGATCGAGGTGAGGCCCATTCTCTCCTGCAGCTCCAAAATCTCGAGCCGCATGTTCTCGCGCAGCTGGGTGTCCATATTGCTCAGCGGTTCGTCGAACAGGATGATTTTCGGATCGGGCGCCATCGCTCGCGCAACCGCGATGCGCTGCTGCTGACCACCGCTCAGCTGTGAGATCCGACGGTCACGGTGCTCCCAGAGCTGGACGTTCCTGAGGGCCTTTTCGACCATCGTCGCGATATCGGTGCGCGAGCGGCGTCCGTTGCGCAGGCCGAACGCAACGTTGTTGAAGACGTTCATGTGCGGCCACAGCGCGTAGTTCTGGAACACCATCGCGAGCCCACGCCGTTCCGGAGGAACCTCGACCGTGCGGCGTGAGCCCACATCTTTCCGGGCGAACATGAGCTGTCCATCCAACTCGATCTCGCCATGGTCTGGCGACTCGAGTCCCGCGATGCACCGGAGCGTGGTCGTTTTGCCGCAACCACTTGGCCCGAGCAGGCTGATCAGTTCGCCCTGCTCGACCTCGAGGTCGATCTCATGCAGTCCGGCGATTTCACCCCGGCTGCCCTGAAATGTCTTGCCGACGTTCCTCACACTCAGTAGAGCCATGCGAGCTGTCCAATCTCTCGTGCGCTTTCAGAAAATTCCTTCGGGGATGCTGCAGTTCGGGATTTGGCGGTGCGCATTACAGCCGCGCAAACCGTCGGCCGAACCAGCCGACACCCGCCACCAGGGCGAAGATCATCGCGACGTAGACCACCGACAGGGCGAACAGCTGCGCGTACTGTCCGTTCGAGACGAGGCCCCAGATCGCAACCGGGATCACCGGCTGGCCGGCGCTGTAGAGAATGAGCGACGCGGAGATCTCCTGCATCGCGTGATAGAGAACGATGGTTCCGCCCGCGATCACGCCGGGCAGGACGAGCGGTGTGATGATACGGAGTCCGACGCGCGCACGACTTGCGCCGGACATGCGTCCCGCTTCCTCGAGCACAGGATCCAGTTGCTGGAATGCCGTTACCGCGGCCCGCATCGAGTACGGGAGAAGAAGGGCAATGTACGCCACCAGCAGGATCCACTTGGTTCCGTAGAGTCCAAAGGGCGTGCCGACCCACATCCAGATGAGCGCGACCGCGAAGACCATGTGAGGCACGGCGAGCGGTGCACTCGATACGTAGTTCACAAACGCTCCGAGTCGCCCTCGTCGTCGCACCACGATGTAGGCGAGGATGAGCGAGAACAGGGCGCATCCGACGGCGGCGAGCACCGACAACATCAGGCTGTTTCCGATCGACGTGAGGGCGCCCGGATAGTTGGCCATCAATACATAGTTGTTGAACGTCCAGCCAGAGCTGAATGTGGTCGACAGGTAGGGCTGCAGGGAGCCAATCACGAGCACGGCGACCGGAAGAACGACGGTGACCAGGGCGTACACGATGCAGAGGACGAGGCCCAGGTAGCTTGCCGCTCCCCGATTGGATGGGGCATCCGCATTGTGCCTGGCACCGATGGTCACAAAACTGTTCTTCCCGACGCCTCGCACCACGACCGTCAACCCGAAGATGCTCACGGCGGCCAGGACGACGCCGAGCACTGCCGCGCGACCGGGGTCTACGGGGCCGGATGTCGTCAGCTGCACGATACGAAGCGAAATCACGTTGATGTGGGCCTGAACACCAAGCACACCGACGACGGCGAATTCGCTCAGCGTGTGCACGAAGACGACGAGCGCCGCAGAAAAGATCGCCGGGCGGATCAACGGAAACAGGATCGTGCGGGTGACCTTTGCCTGACCCGCGCCGAGCATGCGCCCAGCTTCTTCGAGAGAACGGTCAACGGAAAGGAGCGCCGGCCGCAGATAGAGGTAGACGAGAGGAATGCTGTACAGCGACGTCACGCCGATCACGCCGAACCACGAGTAGATGTTGACGGTCGGAAGGCCGATCGCCTTGAACGCGGTATTGAGGTATCCGGACGTCGGCGACAGAAGGAATGACCATGCGATCGCGCCGACGAAGGCCGGGATGTATGCGGGGATGAGAGTAACCGAGTCGAAGAATCGTGCCGCGGGAACATTCCATCTGGTGAGCGCGAGCGCGAGCGCGCCACCGACGACGAGCGCGATGGCCGTGCTCGATGCGACCAGGATGAGGCTGTTCATGACCAGGGTGAGAAAGCCACCCGTCCAGAGCACGTCGTAGTTCTGGCCGGTCCAGCTTCCATGCTGGCCGGGGGGTGCCGACTGGAACGTTCCGTACAGCAGGAAGAGCATCGGAAGGATGATCAACGGGATGAGGATCAGAGCCGGGATGTAGACGATCGGGCGACTGATCCACGTCGCGAACCGGGTCCTGGCTACAGGCCGCCGAGGTCCGTCGAGGGTGCTTATCAACATGTGGGTATTTTCTTCTCTCGTCTTCTGCTGAGGGGTCCGATCGCCGCGACGACCGGACCCCTACTCTTCGAGCAACCGAAGAGCTGCTATCTGAGATCACTCATGCAGAGCGGTGGTGAGGAACGGAACCATCGTCGACTGGGCCGCGAGCAGGGCAGCCGTGTCGGGGTTGGTGAAGAACTTCAGCTTGTCCACCGTGGGCCGGTTGGCTGGGACGAGCGGGGTTCCGGGAATCGTGAGGGTGGATCCCGTGGTTGCCAGGTCCTGCTGCGCCTTCTTGGTAGTAAGGAACTGCAGGAACGCGGCGGCAGCCTTCGGGTGCGGTGCACCCGTAACCAGCGCCTCGTAGGCATTCACCGCCGCCAGGCCCTTCGACGGGTAGACGAACTTGATCGGAGCACCGTTCACGATCTGCGGCCAGACCGCGTTGTCATTCGTGATCGCAGCGACCTGGTCACCCGTGATGAGCGAGCTGACCTGGTCACCGCTATGAGCTGAAATCACCGCGCCGTTGTTTCCGAGACCGGTGATGTACTTCTTTCCCAGGTACGACAGCTTCGTCATCTGGTAGAAGCTCTGGATCGACGTACTGTTCGTCGAGATCGGCACGGAGAACTTGCCCTTGAAGTACGGAGACAGGAGGTCGGTGAATTCCTTAGGGATGTTCTTGCCCTTGACCAGATTCGTGTTGTACGCGATTCCGACCAGGGTGGTCGTGACGGAGAAGGAATACCCATTTCCTCGCGTGAACGCCGGGTCCTGCTTCGGAATCAGGGACGTGACCGACTTGGGCAGCTTCGCGAGGTTGCCCGCGGTTTCGAGCGCCAGCATGTTAGTGTCGCCGCTCTCTTCGATGACGTCGGCTGTGTGTACGCCACTCGCTTCCTCGGCTTCCAGCTTTGCCGCGACCCCGGCAGCGGTTGACGCGAAGACCTGCACCTGGATGCCGGTCTTTTCTTCGAAATCGGTGATCACCGGGGCGATTTCCTGGGGGTCGCGCTCGGTATAGAGCGTGAGGGTTCCTTCGGTCTTTCCGGTCGATGCGGTAGAGCTGCTCGACGGTGTCGAACTCCCGCTCGAACAGGCGGACATCGTCACGACTACGGCGATGGCAGCGATGGATACAGCGACTCTGCTATGAATTTTTGACATCTGGATCTCTCCTCTTTTGTTGGTGACTGGACCGCTTGGTGCGGTTGGTCAGATTCGGGCGAACTTCTGGAAGGTGTGTGCGTCTGCGGGAGCACGTCCGCGGCTGACACCAATCGTGTACGTGACTTCGGCGAGATAGATCGAGCCCTCGTCATCCACGGAGATACCGTGTGGGGCGATGAAGTACCCGGGACGAGTCGGGTCGCCATCTGACCAGCGCGAGAGCAGGTTGCCCTCGAGATCGAAAATGCTGAGGCGGCCGGGCTCTTCTTCGAGGATCGGCCCGCGTCGATGCGAGACCAGTCCCTTTATCCAACCGAGCTCCGCGACATAGACGAGCCCGTCCTGAATGAAGATGTCCTGCGGACGCTGAACATCGGTCCACTCGGTGATGTACTCGCCGGCCGGCGTGAAGATCTGAATTCGGTCGTTGTGCCTGTCAGCCACGAACACGCGGCCGTCGGTGTGTACCCAGACGCTGTGAGGAATGTGGAACTGACCGGGACCCTCACCCGGCTCGCCCCACGAGCCGAGAAGCTCGCCGTCGCTGCTGTAGTGGTGGATTCGACTGTTACCGTATCCGTCGGACACGTACAGGTCGCCGGCGGGCGCAACCGAGGCGTTGGTCGGACGGTTGAATGGCGGACCGGCATGCGTGATCGTTGCTGAGTCCTTACCGTCATAGCCGGTGTCTGACTTCTCGCCGACGGGACCGAACCGTGACTGAAGCCCACCCTTCAATCCGTAGCGCCCCACGGACCCGGCACCGTCGTCGACCAGAAGGAGGCTGTCGTGATCCATGAACATGCCATGCGTGCGCATTGTGAAGTCGCCCTGGCCCCAGGTGTCAAGCAGCTTTCCCTCGCGGCTGTAGACGATGACGGGCCGGTCACCCCGGCAGAACAGATAGACATTGCCTTCTGAATCATTCGCGACGCCAGCGACGTCGCGGTGCACCCATCCCTCCGGCAGCTGTTCCCACCCCTCGACCAATTCGTAGCGAAGACTGCCCGTACCGACGATGACCTGACTCATAGATGACTCCCTGCGTGGATTTCCTGAACGAACAAGCGCCTGTGTTTGGTACGGGGCGCTTCATTGATCGAAGACGACGCGAGGGACTCAGCCCCGATGTGGCCGCGAATGGATTCCGGCGTGAATGGTGCCTGATGACCGTTCATGAGCTTCTCCTCCAATCGACTTTGATTTTCTAGATTGTCTCACTGAGTGAGATAGTAAGTCATTCCTTGGGACTGACTCACATTAGGACCCTAGGTGCTGGTCCTGCCTTTTGCAAGGCGATGCCGAGTTTCTATGTAATATTCCCGGCAGCTCGCCCTATTTCCCAGCACACGCATCCCGATCACTGGGACTGGTTAGGGGCAACGACGGGATTGGTCAACACCCCGACGCCGTCGATGCGGCATTCGGCAACGTCGCCCGCCTTGATGTGGATGGCCCCCGGCGTGCCCGTGGAGATGATGTCCCCCGGATAGAGCGGCATCACCTTGCTGTGGAAGCTGATGAGATAGGCGGGATCGAACCTCATATTGGAGATCGTGTTTGTGCGGAATTCCGTACCGTTGACAACAGTGGACACCGTCACCTCCGCCAGCGAACCGGCCACGGCAGTCGCCTCGTCCAACGGGACAATTCGCGGACCGAACGAGAAGAAACCCGGGAAGTTTTTCGCCCGAGTCAGGAATCGCGGATTGAGTTCCAGGATGTCCTCCGCCGTCTGGTCGAGGACCGGGCACACACCCAGAACGTAGGAAAGCGCATCCTCGGGTTCGACATCCCTGCAATATCTGCCGATGACGACGCCGAGCTCGGCCTCGGCCGTCGTCCTCACACTCTGCACGGGAATTGGGATGCCCTCGCCGGGACCGATCACGGTGTGATCGCCCTTGATGAAGGAGGCGGGCTCCTCGGGAACGGCTTCGGCGAGATCTGCCGCGTGGGCGACGTAGTTGAGGCCAATTCCCCACAACATTCGTGGGTGGCGATAGGGCGCGACGAAATTGACGCTGTCGACGCTCGCAAACCACGAGTCCGGAGCGGCGTCCGCCGCAGCGATGATGCTGTCCAGCTCGCCAGAACGGATGACGGCGAGCAGGTCGCCGGAGTTGCCTGGCGAGATGTCGCGAATCGGCACGACGCCGCGAGCCCTGTCCACCAGGACGGCGACCTCTTCTGAGCCCGTCAATACGGATGCGAACTGCATCGGATCTCCATTTCCATTGTCTGAACTGTCGGTGCCGCAGTTAGTAGCTTCGAACCATGCCGCCGTCGCACCGGATCTGTTCACCGGTGACGTATGACGCTGCGCTCGACGCGAGGAACGCAACGACCGCGGCGAATTCGCCCGTCCTGCCATAGCGGCCCATCGGGATGGCAGCCTCGGATCCGAGTCGGATCTCCTCTGCCGTCGACCCGCGCCTGGCGGCTGCGGCCGAGTCCAGCTGCGAAACCCGCTCGGTGTCGAATCGGCCGGGGAGGACCATGTTGACCGTCACCCCGTCACGCGCGACATCGGCGGCCAGGGTTTTCAGATAGGCGGCCAGGGCGGAACGGCCGATATTCGAGAGCGCTAACGCCTCAAGCGGCTGCTGCACCCCACTCGAGCCCACGGCAATGATGCGGCCCCAGCCACGAGCCCGCATCGCCGGCAGAACGGCGGATACCAGGTCGCGGTTGACAAGGAACAGGTCGTGAAGCGCACGCTCGATGCCCGCGGTCTCGAGCTGGTCGGCCTGTCCGGGCGCGGGCCCTCCGCCGTTGAGAATCACGATGTCAATTGCGCCGAATGCCGCGACGGAGTCGGAGACCACACGTTCGACGGCGCCCGTCTCGGTGAGATCTGTTTCGACGGCCAGAGCAGCGGGCATTGCCGACGCTGCCGCGCGAACCAGGTCACCGCGACGGGCGGCGAGCACGACGTTCGCACCCTCGCGCGATAGCACCTGACCGATCGCAAGACCAAGCCCGGAACTCCCGCCGAGCACGAGAGCCGTGCGCCCCGAAAGCCCTAGGTCCATGACGAGAGCGCCCGCCTGGCGCGCGAATTTGGTACCGGAATCGACATCAATCCACCTCCACGCGTCCCACTATACGAGATGGAATCCCGTTTAGCGAACAGGGTCGCGCGGAGGGGCGAACTAGCTGGCGGCTACCTCGGGGGTGTTCTGGTCAACGATTCGCTCGGGAACATAGCCGAGTCGCCGCGAGATCGCGTCGGCCGTCGCAGCAATGAGCGGTCCGACCTGCTGCGGCGACATCCTGTCCGCGAGCCCTGACACGCTCATCGCGGCGACGACCCGACCTGAGTAATCGAAGATCGGCGCACCACAGCATCGACTAGCCGAATGGAATTCGCGGATGTCCTCAGACCAGCCGCGCGCCCGACTCTGCGCGATGTCAGCCTCCAGGGCCGCCCGCGTCACGATCGTGTCGGGGGTGTACGACTCGAGCTTCAGCCGTTTGATGAGGCTTGAGCTCTCATCCGTGGGCAATCCCGACAGGAATGCCTTGCCGACAGCGGAGGCGTGAAGCGGTCTCCGAGCCCCGATCTGGGTGTTTACCTGCACCGACTGAGGGCCAAGTTCCCTGTAGACGAAGATCATTTCATCGCCGCTCAGCACGGCGAGTCCGACGGTCTCACGAGTCTGCTGCACCAGCATTCGCAGGTACTCCGGCGCGACGTCCACCACTTCTGTCGTCTGCACTGCGGCCATGGCCAGCCGAGCTGCCGCTGGACCGAGCCGCCACTGCCCGCTGGAATCCTGCACGAGATAGTCGACGGCCTGCAGCCGTTCGACCAGCCGATAGGCGGAACTGCGACTGAGATCTGCAGCGCGGATCAGCTCCGTCATCGAAGCCTGGCGCACCTGCGCGAGGTGATTGAGGATGGCCAGGGCTCTATCGAGCGACCCTCGCCCCTTCGAATCGTCGTCGTCCATCAGGCACACCTCCAAATACGGTTCCCCGCTATCGGCTGAGCAACTGTCCCATTAGCATAACGGTAATACCACTAGATGAGACTGGCACAATCAACGCCGGGATTCCATGAATCGTTCTGTCGGACAAGCTTCTCGCATATGTACGGCTTACACATCGACGGGGAGGCAAATAGACGAATGAGGAACCAACGATGAGTATCAAACTGTTTAGCGCGCTCGCGGTACGAAAGGCCCTCGAGGATGTCGTCCTCGACGCATTCACGGCCGAAACCGGTATTGAGGTCGAACGCCATTTCGATCCGACCGTGCAGCTGCTGAAGCGCATCGAGGCAGGAGAACAGTTCGACGTCATGATCGGCGTCACCGAATCTTTCGATGCGCTTGATGCCCTGGTGGATCGCACGACCATTACGCCGCTTGCAAAGGCCAGCCTCGGACTCGCCGTCGCCGGAGGCGCGCGTCGGCCGGACATCTCCACCGAGAGCGGCTTCGTCACCGCGCTTCTCGGAGCACGATCCATCGCATATTCACGGAGCGGGGCGAGCGGGATCTATTTTGGTGGCCTCATCGAGCGCCTTGGGATCGCGGACGCAGTGCGCTCGCGGGCCACCCAGCTGGAGAAGGGCTTCGCGGCGGATGCGATCGTCGATGGTCGCGCGGATATGGCGATCCAGCAACTCAGCGAGCTGATGTTTGTACCCGCGGTCGACATCGTCGGCCCGTTCCCCGACTCTCTGCAACAGTTTACCGACTTCTCGGCCGCCGTGAGTCGATCAGCCCATGATCGCGAAGAGTGCCTCTCGTTGGTGCACTTCCTGTCATCCCCGGTCGCGAAATCCGCCTACCTCGAGACCAACCTCACCCTCTGATGTGATGATCTAATTCGTGGCCGACGGGCCGCGAAGTGCTGTGCCTAGACGCGCTGCCGCGCTCTGCGGACCCGAGATGACGGGCAAGTGCAGCTCGCCCGCGAGACCGACCGCGGCGGGAGCAAGCGAATACTGCGCGAGAAATATCGCATCGGCGTCCGCGGCGAACGGCCGGCATGCCTTAGCGAGAGCGAGTACCAGCGCTTCGACATCGCCCGTCTTGGTCGCCGCCATGGCGTCATTTGCGAAAACTCCGACGAGCTGGGATCGGCTGCCGGCATCCGCGAGGGAGGCAGCGAGTCGCTCCAAAGAGTCGACCAGGGCAGATTCGAGGGAGGCGACCACCAGTACTGTTCCGAAGTCCTTCTGGGCGAGCTCGTCAAACGCTGCTTGATCAGGGGCGAGAATCGGGATGTCCTGCACCTCGCCCTGAGCAACCGCGCCGTACATCGAACAGGTGAGAAGGATCGCTGCCGCCCCCTCTGCACGCGCGTGCGAGATCAGTCGCTGCATTCGAGCGGCAAGGTGGGGAGTCACGCCACCCTGATCGTTCGCGTCCGCGAGAAGCGTGTCGTCGAGGATGTTCCAGATACCAACCCCAGGCATTTCGGCACGCAGTGCGTTGGCTGCCGGATCGATGGCCGCCGGGGTGGCACTGATGAGCGCGATCCTTTGATTGCTCGACAGGTCGTTCATGCGCGAAGCTCTTTCATCCACTCGAGACTGGACATCGAATCCACTGAAGGTCGATATTCGCAGCCTATCCATCCTGAATAGCCGGAGTCGCGCAGCGCGTCAAAGACCGCCCGCCACTGGATGTCACCGCTTCCCGGTTCGTGACGATCCGGACTGTCGGCGATCTGGACATGCACGACGTGGTCGCGCACAGAGGCGAGCGTCGCGACGACGTCGCCTTCCATCCTCCTGGCGTGATAGACGTCAAACATCAGCCCAACATCAGCCTGGCCGACGGCATCGATCACGTCTGCAGTCTGTTGCTGCGAATCCAGGATGAAATCGGGCGAGTCCCACTTGTTCTGCACCTCGAGCACCAGGGTCACTCCGCTGCCCTGGGCGCGTTCCGCTGCCCAGACGATGTTCGACACATACCGCGCGAAGGCACGATCGCGACTTGTTTCCGGCTGCCTCAAACCGGCGCAGACGTGGAGAAACTCACTTCCCAGACCCGCGGCATATTCGAGCCC
>Ga0193728_1000097_pt1 | contig 36251 bp, 38 predicted proteins | sample U1c1metaG_FD_143037 | JGI IMG/M metagenome (GOLD analysis project Ga0193728, IMG submission 143037) | Soil microbial communities from a riparian zone of the East river system, Colorado, United States - U1c1 | ecosystem: Environmental > Terrestrial > Soil > Riparian zone | place: USA: East River... | reverse complement strand
TGAGCGCGAACGCCCACGTCATCACCCAGTACCACCGCACCCTCGACAAGGTCACCGAGCGATTCCTCGGGAGTCGCCAGATCGGCACAACGGGCCGCGGAATCGGCCCCGCGTACGCGGACAAGATCAACCGCGTCGGCATCCGCATCCAGGACCTTTTCGACGAGAACATCCTGCGTCAGAAGGTGGAGGGAGCACTTCACCAGAAGAATCACCTCCTGGTGAAGATCTACAACCGGCGTGCGATCACGGTCGACGAGGTCGTCAACGATCTGCTCGCCTACGCGGACCGTCTGCGGCCGATGGTCGCCGATACGGGACTCCTTCTCAACCAGGCGCTGGATGCGGGCAAGACGGTCGTCTTCGAGGGCGGCCAGGCGACCATGCTGGATGTCGACCACGGCACGTACCCGTTCGTCACGTCATCCAATTCGACCGCGGGCGGCGCGGCGACCGGCTCCGGAATTGGCCCGGGCCGGATCGAACGCGTGATCGGAATTGTGAAGGCGTACACCACTCGGGTCGGTGCCGGTCCGTTCCCGACCGAGTTGAACGATGAGTCCGGCGAGTGGCTGCGAGCAAAGGGCTTCGAGTTCGGCACGACCACCGGCCGACCGCGTCGCACCGGCTGGTATGACGCACCCGTTGCGCGGTATGCCGCGCGTATCAACGGGGTCACCGACTTCGTGATGACAAAGCTCGACGTGCTGACCGGTTTGGCCGAGATCCCCGTCTGCGTCGCCTATGAGGTTGACGGCAAACGGGTCGAGGAGATCCCCGTCTCGCAGAGCGACTTCCACCACGCGGTGCCGATCTACGAGAACTTCCCCGGCTGGACAGAGGACATCTCCGGCGCTCGGGACTTCGAGGACCTGCCGAAGAACGCGCAGGACTACGTCCTCGCTCTCGAGGCCATCAGCGGCTCACGAATCTCAGCAATCGGCGTCGGAGCAGATCGCGACGCCATCGTCGTGCGACACGACCTGCTCGACTAGTGCTCGGACTGAGCTAGCCGGCGCTGGCGGCGAGCGCTGCAACCCAGAGGGTCGCGACGTAGAGCCCGGCGGCGGCTGGGATGACGAATCCGAGGATGTCGATCGCCCAGTCGCCGATGCCGGGCCTGACGGCATCTGGCGGGTTCGGCATCTTGCGCGAGGAGAACGACGGCTGCGCCTTCGCGCCTTCCTTGTACTGCTGTCCGAAGATGTTGAAGCTGCCCAGGAACACCCGCTGAATACTGGCGCGCAACTCGATCACCAGGGGCACGAGAGCCATGATGATGAACATCGCCCCGATCAGGTAGCCGACGACCTCACCGGCCAGCAGGAAGAGTCCGCCGAGCACGCCGAACAGAATCGGCCAGGCCCAAACGCGCAGCTGGAACCCGACGCCGTTCGCGAGGCCCACCGCGAGGCCTACGGCAAGAAGCCCGGTGAAAATCACCCAGGGCAGGAATACCGTCGCGGACTCGGGACACTGGGTCGCGATCACGTACGCCGTATTTCCGCTGGCGCAGGTACCGCCGACCGACATGACACCGATCACGGAATAGCCGAGAAGCACGAAGCTCATCGAAAACACGAACCAGGAGACGAGGTACGCCAGAAGTTTGACGATCGGGCGCGAGACAAAACTGACGGGTTTAGGCGCTGCCGGCTCAGAGCTGGCCGGCGTGGGAGTCGAGTAGAAGGTCATGCCCGACAGGGTATTGCCGGGGCACGCTTGCGAGTATGAGTAACCGGTGCTCTATTCGGGACTACAGGATGCTGTACCGCGGGGGTAGCGGACGACGCCCAGTGAGCGCGAAGAGGATGTCTTCGCCACTGCCCTTGCGCACCGCGACCCTCGCCGCGAGATCGGCAACGTTGGCGACGATTTCCGATGGGATGCGATGCGGCTGGTTTATTGCCTTCGCGATGTCCATACCGTGTACAACGAGTTCGAAAACACGAGTTCTCAGGTATTCGCCGAGCGGGATGCCAATCGAGCCGACCGCGACGATTCGGTCTGGGCCATTCGCTGCGACGAGCGCGAGCGCGCGGCCCAGTGCGGCATCGAACTCGGCACCGGAGTTCTCGTTCAGCGCCTTGCCCGCCTCGACTCCGCGCGCCGCGATCGCGTCATTGTCGGTGTATTCCGTGAACACCTGGACGTAGTAGGCCTCTGCATCAGTCGCTGTCACCTCGGGTGCCGGATCGGCAAGCAGGTATTGCTCCACGAGCAGGATGGCGCGAGCCGTGTGTCCGACGAGGCTGCGAACATCCCACACGCCCAGTGCCGGTTCGTTCCATTGGGCGGGCCGGACCTCGGCAACGAGATCTAGAAATGAATGTGCGGCCGTCTCGAAGTCGGTAGTACTTGTCATGAAACCATCGTGGCACGCTGCGCCATTCAATGGCGCCGACCGCCCCCGTCGGCGGTCAGATGGGAAGATGTGCGGATGACCGCAACACGACCCGTACCCACCGTACTCACCGGCAGATTCATTCGTATCGAGCCGCTGACTCCGGCGCTCCTGCCTGAACTTCACGCGGCCATCGGCCGCCCGGTGGTCTTCGCCGAGGGGTATGGGCGGGGGCCGGAGGGGTACCGCGAGCGTGTCGAGGACTTCGTTCCCTGGGCGATCGACTACTACCGCTGGGACCAGAATCCCTACCTGATCCGCGCCGTCGGTGGCGAACTGGACGGGGTCGCGCTCGGCACGTCGACCATGCAGGACTTCGACGAGGAGCGCGAGCACACCCACATCGGCCACACGGCCTACGACCCGCGCGTGTGGGGAACCCAGGTCAACGCCGAGGCGAAACTATTGCTCCTCGGTCTCGCGTTCGATTCCGGATTCGGTCGGGTCAGGATCCAGACGGACATCCTGAATGAGCGTTCGCAGGCCGCCATCGCCGGCATCGGCGGTGTCCGCGAGGGTGTCGTGCGGCGCGACATTCTCCGTGCCGATGGCAGCTGGCGGGACACCGTCGTTTTCTCGATCCTCGTCGATGAGTGGCCGGATGTTCGTGCGGGCCTGGAAAACCGTCTTGCGAAGTGGGGCGATCGTCCGGTCGAGTACCGCGACCGCTCATCATCGAGCCGGTAGATTCGACTCATGGAATCGACGAATTCGGACGGCTCGTCCCCCGACGTGATGGGTGAGCTGACGGCCATCCGGCTCAGCATCGACAACATTGACGCCGCGATCGTGCACATGCTCGCGGAGCGATTCAAGTTCACCCAGCAGGTCGGTCGGATCAAGGCCGTCGGCGGTCTTCCGCCCTCGGATCCAGAGCGGGAGAGGGTGCAGATCGCACGCCTGCGCGTGCTTGCGGAGGAGTCGCAGCTCGACCCGGCCTTTGCGGAAAAGTTTCTGAACTTCCTGGTCGCGGAGGTCATCCATCACCACGAGCAGATCGCTCGCACGGGTGCTGTCGCGACCCAGACGCAGCAGCAATAGGCATCGCCCAAAGCCAACTAGGGTCGAGGCATGGCTAACGACTCGACCTGGGATCCCACCCACCTTCCGTCCCAGACCGGCAAGACGATCGTGGTGACTGGCGGCAACGCCGGCATCGGGTACTTCGTCAGCGAGCAACTGGCAGGTGCGGGCGCTCGCGTCGTCCTGGCCTCGCGATCGAAGGAGAAGGCGGAGGTCGCTACCGCGTCCATTCTCGAGCGTGTTCCCGGTGCACGGGTGGAGTTTGTGAAGCTCGACCTGTCGTCCCTCGGCTCGATTCGCGAGGCCGCCGAAAGGATCCGCAAGCTGGGTCCGATCGACGTGCTCATCAACAATGCCGGAGCGACGAGCGGCTCGAGCAAGCGAGTGCTCACGGAAGACGGTCTGGAACTCGTCGTCGGCTCGAACGCGTTTGGCCCGTTTGCGCTCACCGCTCTGGTCTTTCCCGCGCTGACGCAGACTGGCCGAGTAGTGAGTCTCGGCAGCATGGCCACCCGAATCGTGAAGCTCGACCCGACAAACCTGCAGTCCGAGCACGGCAGGTACAACTTCTTCAGGGCATACGCGTACTCGAAGCACGCAATGCACGCCTTTGCTTTCGAGCTGCAGCGCAAACTCGCGGCATCTGCGAGCGCGGTCGAGTCCCTGCTGGCGCATCCGGGATCCGCCGTCGACCTGCTGTCCTCTCGGCGCGCGGGCATCAACGACCGCTACAAGCCCCTCGACTTCCTGTCGGCGATCATTTCGCAGGGTAAGGATCGCGGCGCCTGGCCGATCGTGCGCGCTGCCACCGACCCTGACGCGAAGGGCGGAGAATTCTACGGACCTCGCCGCAGCGTCAGTGGACGCCCGGTGCTGGTCGAACCCGTGGCATCGAGCGCGACAGAGGAGTTCGGCGCGGAGTTCTGGCGGCAGGCCGAGGCGGCCACGGGGATTACGTTCGATCCCGCTCGCTAACTATTGACGCCGCATTTGTCGGCAGTGCCACCGCGGAGCTGCTCGACTCCCGGCCTTCTGCTCCTTCCTAGCAACGGGGCGGCCACGTCTGATGGACTGGTCGGATGGAAGCTCTCTACACCGCCATCGCCCACGCAACCGGAAATGGCCGCAACGGTCACGTCTTGAGCGAGGACAACCGCATCGATATGGATGTCCGGACGCCCACCGAAATGGGAGGCACCGGTGAAGGCACCAACCCCGAGCAGCTCTTCGCCTCCGGATACGCAGCGTGCTTTCTGAGCGCCGTGCTCGGCGTCGGGCGCAGGCTCCGGCTGGATACCACCGACGCCGCCGTTTCGGCAAGCGTGAGCATCGGCAAGGTATCAGAGTACGGCTTCGGACTGTCGGCGGAACTGGATGTCTACCTGCCGAACGTTCCTGCGGACCAGAGGCAACAGGTTGTCGATCTGGCCCACGAGAACTGCCCGTATTCGAATGCGACCAGGGGCAACATGGATGTGACCCTCACAATCGTCGACTGAGCCCGCGCCGTAGGATTGCGTCATGGAGCTGCGACAACTCGAGCACTTCGTTGCGGTAGCGGAGGAGCGTCACTTTACGCGAGCCGCGCAGAACCTGCTGATCTCGCAATCCGGTCTTTCGGCATCCATTCGCGCGCTCGAGGTCGAACTCGGGGCGCCCCTCTTTGTGCGCAGCACTCGTCGGGTGGAACTGACAGCAGCGGGTAAGGCGCTCCTCGCCGACTCACTTCGAACTCTTGCGAGTGCGGCTGCGGCGCAGAATGCCGTCGCGGCCGTGCGGGGTCTGCTTCGGGGCACCCTGAGTGTCGGGGCGGAGCAGTGCGTCGGGCCTGTGGATATCCCAACGGAGCTCGCACGCTTTCGCAAGGCCAACCCCGGCGTCGACATCCGCCTGCGCTTTGCCGGGTCAGCGGAGCTTGCCGAGGCCGTCGCGAGCGGGCAGACGGATGTCGCGCTCGTCGTTGACACCGGGCTGCCGACCCAGGGTGTTCGGCTGGTTCCCCTGGCCACCCACGGGCTCATCGTTTTGTCCCATCCAGACCGCGGACTTCCCACGGAACCCTGCACGATCGCCGATCTGGCCGCCGAGCAGCTGGTCGGGTTTCAGGCTGGCTGGGGATGTCGCGTACTCGCCGAGCGAGCTTTCGCGTCGGCCGGGATGGACTACCGGCCTTCGATGGAGGTCAACGACGTGCACTCGCTTCTTGACCTGGTCGGGCTTGGCCTGGGCGTTGCCGTCGTTCCCGCGCCATTCGGGCTCAAGCGTCCTGACCAACTGCGGGCGACTCCGCTCGGCGCCGGCTCGCCGCAGTGGACCGCCGCGCTCGCGGTAGCGGAGGAGCCGAGCCCCGCCGCCACCGCGTTCCTCGACCAACTCGTGTCGAGGGTGCGACCTCAGGCGGCGTCGAGCGTCGCGATCTCGTCGGCGGTCAGCTCGATGTCGGGCGCCTGAGCCGAGTCGATGATGGTCTCCGGTCGCGACGATCCGGGTATCGGGATCACGACTGGCGACTTGGCGAGCTCCCAGGACAGGCAAATGACCTGCGGGCTTGCCCCACGGGTGTCGGCAATCTGCTGGAATGCCGCGAACTTTCCGCCGAGCCCACCGGCGCGACCAATGCCGCCAAGCGGACTCCACGGCAGGAAGGCGATGCCGAGCTCGTCGCACAGGTCGAGTTCCGGCTCGCTTGAGCGGAACGCCGGCGAGAACTGATTCTGCACCGAGACGAGTCGCCCACCGAGAATCTCCTGGGAGAGACGGATCTGCTCGGGGTTGGCGTTCGAGATGCCGGCCATCCTGATCTTGCCCTCATCAAGAAGGTCACGGATTGCGCCCACCGAATCCGCGTAGTCAACCGTCGGGTCAGGCCGGTGGAACTGGTAGAGACCGATCGCGTCGACGCCGAGCGCCTTCAGGGACGCCTCGGCGGCCTTCTTGATGTACTCGGGATGCCCGTTCAGCTGCCAGGCTCCCTCGACGGGCTCTTCGCGCAGGTGACCGCCCTTTGTTGCGACCAGCACGTTCGAGGTATCGCCCGGGTAGCTCTTCAGCGCCTTGGCGATGAGGAGCTCGTTGTGCGAGATGCCCTCGCCGGGTATGCGGTAGGCGTCGGCCGTGTCGATGAAGGTGATTCCGGCATCCAGGGCGGCGTGAATGGTCGCGATGGCGCGCGCTTCATCCGGTCGTCCCTCGATAGAGATTGGCATACCGCCAAAGCCGATTGCGGAGACGGTGACGTCGCCGATGGTACGTGTTTTCATTTCTATCCTTCTGTCGGGTGTTGTGCGGGATGGTGACGGGCTTACCAGGCGTAGTTCTCCGGTGCCGGCTTTTTCCCCGGGAAAATCTCGTCAAGCTTCGCGAGCGTAGCGGCGTCGAGCTTGACGTCGAGCGCACGGATGGCCGAGTCCAGCTGCTCCTGGGTTCGAGGCCCGACGATCGGGGCGGTGACGGCGGGCTGGTGAAGCAGCCAGGCCAATGCGACATCTCCCGGTGCGTGGCCGAGCTGATCGGCAAAGGCCTCGTACTGTTCGATCTGCCCCCGCATCTTTTCCAGTGTCTCTGCGGCGCGTCCCTCCAGGCGGCGCTTGCCCTCATTCTGCTTCTTCAGCACGCCTCCGAGCAGTCCGCCCTGCAGCGGCGACCACGGGATGACGCCGACCCCGTTCGCCTGCGCGGCCGGCAGAACCTCGACCTCGAGGTCTCGCGTGATCAGGTTGTACAGGGACTGTTCACTCACCAGCCCCACCGAATTGCGCTTGCGTGCGGCCTCCTGGGCGGTCGCAATGTGCCAGCCCGCAAAGTTGCTGCTGCCGGCATACAGGATCTTGCCCTGGGTGATCGCGACATCGATGGCCTGCCAGATCTCGTCCCACGGAGTATCCCGATCGATGTGGTGAAACTGGTAGAGGTCGACGTAGTCCGTCTGCAGGCGCGTGAGGCTGGCATCCAGCGCTCGTCGGATGTTGAGCGCCGACAGCTTGCCCTCGTTCGGCCAGTCCCCCATCGGTCCGTAGAGTTTGGTCGCGAGCACGGTCTTCTCGCGTCGACCGTCTCCCTTGGCAAAGTACCGGCCGAGAATCTGCTCGGTTTCACCGGGAGTCGTTCCGTAGCGGTTCGCCGTATCGAAGAAGTTAATGCCGTTGTCGTGCGCCGAGTCCATGATCGAGTGGGAGTCGATTTCGCTCGTCTGCGGACCGAAGTTCATGGTTCCGAGGCACAGGCGAGAGACGGTGAGACCGGAACGGCCGAGATGTGTATATTCCATTCTCCCAGCCTGCGCTTGTCGGCATCATGTGTCCAACAGGAGATTGCGATGGGATTGAGTGCTCGCGGCACTCAATCCCTTTAAGCGCCGATGGTGGCGCCGAAGCGGCTGGTGAGTGGTGATCGATGAGCCGCGCGGAGCTCGTCGAGACTCGCGGTGAAGACATCCTGCAGCTCGAAGGTGTCGTGCGAGTCGGTGACGCCGATGCGCAGCATGGGATATCCGCGACCCTCGCACAGACCGGCGAACCGCACGTCATCCTCGCGCGGAACGGACACGATCACTCGTCCGGTTGATTCGCTGAACAGCGCGGTCGCGAGGTCAACGCCGTCGCGTTCGAGCAGCTCGCCGAGCCAGACCCGTGCGCCAATCCCGAAGCGCAGTGCGCTTTCGATGAGCGCCTGGGCGAGGCCGCCGTCCGCGAGGTCGTGGGCGCTCGAGATGATGTTCTGTTCGTTGCCGAAGTGGATCAGGCCGGCCAGCCTCTGCTCGCGAGCGAGGTCGACGAGCGGTGGGTGTCCGCCCAGGTGGTCGTGGATGACCTCGGCCCAGGCCGAACCGTCCAGCTCGGCGAGCGTGGTGCCGAGCAGGTAGATGTTGTTGCCCTCGTCCTGCCAGCCCGAGGGGATGCGCTTGGCGACGTCGTCGATGATGCCGAGAACCGCGACGACGGGCGTCGGGTGGATGGGCACGTCGCCGGTCTGGTTGTAAAAGCTGACGTTGCCGCCGGTCACGGGGATCTCGAGCTCCATGCAGCCGTCGGCAATCCCCTCGACCGCGCGACTGAACTGCCACATGACCTCGGGGTTCTCGGGGCTTCCGAAGTTAAGGCAGTCGCTCACGGCCACAGGAGTCGCACCCGTGACGGCGACATTGCGAAATGCCTCGGCAAGGGCGAGCTGGGCGCCCTGGTACGGATCGAGCTGGCAGTAACGGCCGTTGGCATCCGTCGCAACGGCGAAGCCGAGCCCGGTCTCCTCGTCGACGCGCACCATGCCGCCATCATCCGGAAAGCTGAGCGCAGTATTGCCCAGCACGTACGAGTCGTACTGGTTGGTGATCCAGCGCTTGTCGGCGAGATTGGGGCTGCCGAGCAGGCGGAAGACCTGGTCCTTGAGGTCGGATGCCGTCGTCGGTCTGGCGAGTTCGGACGCCGAGTCGGCGTTCAGCGCGTCGATCCACGTCGGGTAGGCGACCGGTCGGTCATAGACGGGCCCGTCGACGGCGACCGTGCGCGGCTCGACGTTGACGATCTCCTCGCCGTGCCAGTGAATGACGAGGCGACCGGTGTCGGTAACCTCGCCCAGCACGCTGGTTTCGACATCCCATTTTTCGACGACCTTCAGGAACCCGGCGAGCTTCTCGGGGGTCACGATGGCCATCATCCGTTCCTGGCTCTCCGACATGAGGATCTCCTCGGCCGTGAGAGTAGGGTCGCGCAGCAGCACGTTTTCGAGCTCGATGAACATGCCGCCGTCGCCGTTGCTGGCGAGCTCGCTGGTCGCGCAGCTGATGCCGGCGGCGCCGAGGTCCTGGATGCCTTCGACGAGATCCTGGGCGAACAACTCGAGGCAGCACTCGATGAGCACCTTCTCCGCGAATGGGTCGCCGACCTGGACGGCCGGTCGCTTGGTAGGACCGCCCGCTGAGAACGAGTCGCTGGCGAGAATGGATGCTCCGCCGATGCCATCACCGCCCGTTCGGGCTCCGAACAGCACAACCTGGTTGCCGACACCCCGAGCGTTGGCGAGGTGCAGGTCCTCGTGTCGCAGGACGCCGACAGCGAGCGCGTTGACCAGTGGGTTCGCCTGGTACACGGAGTCGAAGTACGTCTCGCCGCCGATGTTGGGCAGGCCGAGGCAGTTGCCATAGAAACTGATACCGGACACCACGCCGTGCACGACTCTCGCCGTGTCGGGGTCGTCGATGTTGCCGAAGCGGAGCGCATCCATCACGGCGACCGGACGCGCGCCCATCGAGATGATGTCGCGCACGATGCCGCCGACTCCGGTAGCTGCGCCCTGGAACGGCTCGATGTAGCTGGGGTGATTGTGGCTCTCGATCTTGAAGGTCACGGCCCAGCCGTTGCCGACATCCACGACGCCCGCGTTCTCTCCCATGCCCACCATGAGGTTCTTGCGCATCTTCTCGGTCGTCTTGGTGCCGAACTGGCGCAGGTACGGCTTGCTCGACTTGTAGGAGCAGTGCTCGCTCCACATGACCGAGTACATGGCGAGCTCGCCGCTTGTCGGCCGCCGCCCGAGGATCTCGCGGATGCTCTGATACTCGTCGGCCTTGAGTCCGAGGGCCGCGTACGGCTGCTCCTTCTCCGGGGTTGCCGCGGCGTTCGAGACGGTGTCGATGGAGAAGGCTGGGGGTGTCGTCACGTGGCGAGAAGCTCCTGGATCGAGGGCGATACCCAATTGTATCCGGGCGGCCTGCGGGTCGGCGGGCGTCATTCGCATCCTCGACTTTGCAGACGTTGCTCGAAACTTCGCCGTATAAAGCAACAACCGCAAAGTCGACGAAAAAGATGCCCTGCTACCCTGGCCAGCCACCCTGGCGCAGCGCCGCGGTGATGCGAGCGATCGTTTGCTGTGGCGTCACGAAGAGCCCCCGACTTCGCACCTGCACTACATGCCATCGCGCATCCCGAAAGCTCTCGAGTCGATGGATGTCGCGCTCGTACTGTCGCGTGTTCGTTCGATGACCGTCACCGTCATATTCGACAACTGTGCGCCAACGCGAGTAGACCAGATCGCCACGCCCGAGTTCGCGGCCCTGTGTATCGGTCACTGCAATGTTCGCTTCCGGCTCTGGTAGCCCGCCGCGCACGATCAGCAGTCGCAACAGGGTCTCCGGCCGCGACTCCGCACCACTCCTAATCAACGGCAGCGCACGGGCGAGCGATCGAGCACCGCGGCCATGGAACGAGGCCAAACTCGCTGCAAGGCGCTCGATAGTCGTAAACGGACGCACATCGATCGGATTCAACACGACGGGATCCAGGACAAGATAGTCGCCGATCACCACGAGTTCGTCCAGAGGCAACAGATCGCCGAGTGACAACCAAGTCGATTCGGGACCTGAGGTGGCGAAGCCATGTCGGGACCCCAGTTCAGAGAGTGAATGGCTCGACTGGTGTCCGACGATGCCCACCATTCGCGGGGCGATACCGGGCGCGACCGTGCTCACGTGCAGACTTTCGCCCGGGTCAAAGTCACGCGGCAGTGGCGCACCCCAAAGTCTCGTCGCGGTGAGGTGGCTAAAGAAGCGACCGGGCACCAACAGCGGTGCGTAGGTGGCGCAGCGCTCGAGGAGGACATCAATTTCGGTGGTCCCTGCCCCATTGGCAACACGCACGCCCCGGAACGGCCGTTCGAGATCCATCCCCCGCAGCCGGCCCGCGCCCAGCGGCATCTGCCTCGCGTCGCGAAACAGGAAAGCGCGGCCCTGCAGCGCGGATGGCAGCGGAACTCGTTTCGGCATCTCCCAACCCTGCAGTTCTGCCCCATTCGCCGCTTTCGTTGCCCACAGGCGCGGTCGACTTTGCAACAAGTGCTCCATACTCGCGCGGATGGAGCATCAACTGCAAAATCGACCGTGCGAGGACGGGGTAGCGTGACGGGATGCCCACGACGACCGTGCTCGGCGCCGAGAACCATGCGGCCGAGCTGGTCGCGACGGTCGCACGTGCGACCGAAGCGGCCGCCGCGGCTGCGCGGCCGTGGTGGGGGCTTCACGACAAGAACGGTGCCGACGGGGCCGCGGTCGCCGCGATGCGGGCCGTGCTGGCTGGCGCGCCGTTCGACGGCACCGTGGTGATCGGTGAGGGCGAGAAGGATGCCGCCCCCATGCTCGCGAATGGCGAACGCCTGGGGATCGGCGGTCCCGCCTACGACGTCGCGGTCGACCCTCTCGACGGCACACGCCTCGTCGCGGAGGGACTTCCCGGTTCGATCGCGGTGATCGCTCTGTCGCCGCGCGGCACCATGTTCGATCCGACCGGCGTCTTCTACATGCACAAACTGATCTGTTCTGGCGCGGGTCTCGGTGTTGTCGATCTCCGCCGATCCGTCGCAGACAACCTGACTGCATTCGCGGATGTGACGGGCAGGCAGGTAGCCGACCTGGTTGTCGTGGTGCTCGACAAACACCAAGGCACGTGAAACTGATCGGACATCCGGGCGACTGGCGCGACCGCGCGATCGGTGGGCGAAGGTGACGTGTCGTGGGCCGTGAGTGCCGCATCCGGTGAGGTCGACTTCGTGCTCGGAATCGGCGGCACACCGGAGGGAATCGTCGCCGCCTGTGCGGTGCGCGCACTGGGCGGATTCATGCAGGGCAGGCTCGCGCCCCAATCGGCCGAGCAGACGGCCGCTGCACGGGCGGCCGGTCACGACCTCGAGCGAATCCTCGAGCTCGACGATCTGGTTTCCAGCGACTCGGTGCTGTTTGTGTCGACGGAGATTTGAGCGCAACACCTCGGTAACGTGGAGGTGCGCAACTAAGGAGCACCCCAATGTTCGTATGGAAATCCTGGCTCGGGCTTGGCGCAGCGATCGCGATCGCACTGGTCGTGGCGCTCGCCGTCATTGTGATCACCGCGATTCTGACGCGCGCCGCGAGCAGGCGACGCAAGGGCGCACAGATGCTCCTCGCCAAGGCGCGGCATCCCTATCGCTTGCTCGTCGTGGACGTTGCCGTGTGGATCGCCGTCGCGTTCACGATCCCCGATGAGAACTGGGGCACAATCTCGTATACAACGTGGCACGGTTACGTGCACCATGCCTTTCTGATTGTCACCATCGCCATATCAACCTGGCTCACCGCAGCCCTGCTTGGATATGGCCTGAGCCTCGCGGTCGCGCGTTACGAGATCGGCGTCCCCGATAATCGGGTCGCTCGTCGCGCGCAGACGCAGATCCTGATCGTGCGCAGGCTGCTCGTCGTCATTATTGTGATCGTCGGCATCGCATCGGTCCTGCTTACCTTCCCCGAAGTTCAGGCGCTGGGCACGAGCGTGCTTGCCTCGGCGGGCGTGGTGAGCATCATCGCGGGCCTCGCCGCCCAGTCCACACTCAGCAACGTGTTCGCCGGAGTGCAGCTCGCCTTCAGCGACGCCATTCGCGTCGACGACGTGGTCGTCGTCAACACCGAGTGGGGCCGCATCGAAGAGATCACACTCACCTATGTGGTCGTGCACATCTGGGATGACCGGCGCCTGGTCGTCCCATCGACCTACTTCACCAGCAATCCATTCGAGAACTGGACCAGAACCAGCAGCCAGCTGCTCGGCGAGATCGATTTCGATCTGGACTGGCGGGTGGGCACCGCCGCGATGCGAAAGCAACTGGGCGTGATCCTGGAGTCGACCTCGAACTGGGATGGCCGCACGCAGGTGCTTCAGGTAACGGATGCCGTCGGCGGGTTCGTGCACGTGCGCATCCTGGTCAGTGCGAAGGATTCGCCGACGCTGTTCGACCTGCGCTGCTTCGTGCGCGAGGCGATGGTCGACTGGGTGCAGCAACAGAATCCGCAGACGATGCCGCGCACGCGCGTCTCGATCACCGACGACGAGGAGAAGCCGCGAAAGAAGGATGCCCCCAAGACCGATCAGATCGGGCTGTTCACGGGAGACGACGGCGAAAAGCGCGCGAGCGAGTTCACGGCACCCGTGCCGGTTGTCCGGAATACACCCGGTGGAAATTAGTCGGTCAGGCCATTGCCGTAAGCGTGGACATCACGCTGGCGAAGAACCGGAGACCGTCCGTGCCAGAGCTCATTGCCTCTGCCGTGTCCGGGCCGAAGCCCGGCTCGGTCGCGTGCTCAGGATGTGGCATGAGCCCGACGACGTTGCCACGCTCGTTGGCGACCCCGGCGATGTCGTTCAATGAGCCATTGGGGTTGACCTCGACGTAGCGAAAGACGACCTGGCCCTCGCCCTCGATCCGCTTGAGCGTCTCGGCATCTGCGACGAAGCGACCGTCGGCGTTTTTCATCGGGATGATGATCTCGTCATTGGTCTCGAACGCGTTCGTCCACGCCGTACTCGTGTTCTCGACGCGAAGCTTCTGGTCGCGGCGGATGAATTGCTGGTGGGCGTTTCTGGTGTGTGCACCTGGCACGAGTCGGGCTTCGGCGAGCGTCTGGAAACCGTTGCAAATCCCCAGCACGGGGACACCCCTGCCCGCAGCCGAGATGACTTCGGCCATGATCGGAGAATGGCTGGCGATGGCGCCTGCCCGCAGGTAATCCCCATAGCTGAAGCCGCCGGGAAGGATGATCGCATCGACACCCTCGAGGTCGTGGGCACCGTGCCACAGCGCCACCGGGGTTGCGCCAGCTATGCGGACGGCCCGCTGGGCATCCCGATCGTCGAGCGACCCTGGGAACGTGACGACGCCGATCCTCACTGCGGTCCCTGAGGCTCTCGAAGGGCGGTAACACTAACGACGTCTTCGATGACCGAATTCGAGAACATGTCGACGGCAAGCTCTCGCACCTCGGCGAGCAGTGCGTCATCCACGGGCCGATCGACGGTGACCTCAAAGCGCTTGCCGATGCGGACGCCGGAGAATTCGGTCTTGCCGAGGCGAACAAGTGCTCCGGCAACGGCCTTGCCTTGGGGATCGAGAAGTTCGGCCTTTGGCATGACTTCTACGACGATCGTGGGCATGGCAAAAGTCTAACCGAGGGCGATCCGGTAGTCGGCGCGCTCGGCCGTGGCCTCGATCAGCTGGGCGTTGGTTTCGTCGGGCCCGAGCGCCCAGGCTCTCGCATCCTCGGGGCTCTTGCCGAATCTCTCGTGCCGGCCGATCAGTCGTTCGATCCGTACGTCGTCGGCGAGGTCGAGGTAGAACGTGAGGTCCAGCATCGGCGCCGTGCGCTCCCAACCGTCGGCGTTGAGCAGGAGGTAATTGCCCTCGAGCACGACACACGGAAAGGACGACTCGATATCAATCGCATCCGGAATCGGCTCCTCTCTCACCCGATCGAAGCCGGGAGCCACCACCACATTCCCTCGTTCTCCGTACCCGCGCCGGATGGCGATCAGCGTGGCGAGGAAGCCGTCGACATCAAAGGTGTCTGGCGCCCCCATCCGATCGCGCCGTCCCAACTCGACCAGACGAGCCTGCGGTAGATGGAACCCGTCCATCGCCAGGAGCACTGCGGACGGGTAGAGCACCTCGACAAGTTGCTCGGCAAGAGTCGACTTGCCTGCACCAGGCGCGCCAACGATGCCGACGACGACTCGCCGGTCGGAGCGGATGGTCGCGGCGACGACATCGGCGACATCGTCCAGCGACCGGAGAGTTTCCACCAATCGAGCCTAACGCTCAGCTCCTCGTTGCCACCCTGATCACGTTGGCCCACGGGTCCTCAAAGGTGACCGTCTGGCCGTCATCCCTGGTCTCGACACCGAAGTGCGACATCCGTTCCGTGAGCGCACCGACATCGTCCGCCGACGGCACGAGGATATCCAGCTCGCCCAGTCCGAGCGTGCGGGATCGCCGTCCCGCGCCGCGACTGTTCCACACGTTCATTGCCATGTGATGGTGGTATTTTCCCGCGCTGACGAACAGTGCCTGGCCGGGAAGCTCCGCCGTGGTTTCGAAGCCGAGCCGGTTCACATAGAACTCCCGCGCCGACTCGGTGTCGCCGACCGACAGGTGGACGTGCCCGACGGCCGCTCCACCGTCGACGGGGTTCTCGACTGTCTCGTCCGTCAGGTTTTCCTGCAGGAATCGGTTGGGGTCGAGCGCCAGAGTGCCCATTTCGATCGTGCCGTGTGTCCAACTCCACTCTGTCCGGGCTCGATCCCAGTACAGCTCGACGCCGTTTCCCTCCGGATCGGTGAAATAGAACGCCTTCGAGACCAGATGATCCGCGCTTCCGGTGAAGGACCCGGGGTGCCGCCGGGCGACAGAGTAGACGGCGGCGGCGAGCCCGCGCTCGGTGTCGAAGACGATCGCGGTGTGAAACAGTCCTGCATCGCGTGGGCCGGCGTGGCCGAGGCTGGGCGAGTGCTCGAGGACAATGATCGGCTGGGCACCGCGACCAAGCGTGACGCGATCGCCCTTGGCGCCCAGCACCTCCAGCGCAACACCGTCGCTGTAGTACGCGGTCATGGCGTCGAGATCGGCCACCAACAGGGTTACCGGCCCCATGGCCGTGTCGGCGGCAAGTCGGTCGTTCTCATCCACAGTTCGTTCAACCGGATCGCGGTGCGATCAATTCCGGTGCTCGCCGGCCCGCGCGAGCTACTTCGCTGGCGGAGTGAGCACAGTGTCGATCAGGTAGACGGTGGCGTTAGCCGTGTGAATCCCGCCGCAGATCACGCTCGCGCCATTGACCGTGATGCCGTCGCCCGATCCGGTAACGGTGAGCGTCCCGCCCTGGAGGCTGTGTAGTGTGCCGTCGATAGTCGTCGGCAGCCACTCGCCGGGAACGATCTGATATTCGAGGATGCCGGTCAGCTTCGCGGCATTTGAGCCCAGCTTGAGCGAGGCGAGTGTTGCGGCCGGCAGCTTCGCGAACGCCGAGTCCACCGGCGCAAAGACCGTGATCTGCGCGCTGTCGATCGTCGAGACCAGGTTGACCTTGGCATTGAAGCTGCCGGAGAGCGCCGAGTTAAGTGTGGTGAGCATCGGATTATTGGCGACCGCGATCGCGACGGAACCCTGCGACATCCCGGTGATGGATCCCGGTCCGCTCGGAACCTGCGCAGCATACGCGGCGCATCCGGATCCAACCAGATCGGCGTCGCTGGTTGCGGTTGCGGTGGGCGCCGGGGTGGCATGCGGAATGATCCGCGCGGCGGACACCGTGAATAGTTCGGTGCTCGGCGCCGCGACAGGGATCGAAAGCACGCCAGCAACGATTATGACGCTGGCGAGGGCAACACCCAGTTCGGTTCGGGCCATCGGGTACTCCTCGGGTAATGCAGAACTACCATTCATTTTCGCTCCCGGCGGCGGCTATGTCGCTATCCGGGTGCGCCCCCAATTCGGGGAGAGAAGGATTACCTCGTCAGTCGATTGACCAGCTCTCGGTATCGCGCTGCGGTTTTGTCCACGATGTCGGTGGGCAGGGATGGGGGGTTCTCGGTCCCGTCCCAGTTGGCCTTGAGCCAGTTGCGCACGATCTGCTTGTCGAAGCTTGCGGCGCTGCCCGCGGCGTAATCCTCCGCGTCCCAATAGCGACTGCTGTCCGGCGTCAACACCTCGTCGGCGAGAGTAATGGTGCCGTCGGAAGCGGCGCCAAACTCGAACTTGGTGTCAGCCAGGATCAGTCCGCGTTCTTCGGCGATGGCCGACGCGCGAGAGAAAATTGTCAGCGTGAGATCGCGCAGCGCCGTCGCGTTGTCGAGGCCGACCAGTTCGGCCGTGCGTTCGAACGGGATGTTCTCGTCGTGCTGGCCCATGGGAGCCTTCCACGCTGGCGTGTAGATGGGTTCTGGGAGCCGGGCGCCATCCGTGAGTCCGGCAGGCAGCTCCACTCCGCATACGCGCTGTGTCTTCTGATACTCGAGCCAGCCACTCCCAGACAGGTATCCGCGAGCGACGCACTCGATGGGGAACATCGCGAGCTTCGTGACCAGCATCGAGCGATCGGCGACGTCCGGCGGGATGACCGACCATTCCTCCCGCGGCGCCAGGTGATTGGGCATCCCGCTCAGTTGGCCGAACCACCACAGGCTGAGCTCGGTCAGCACAGCCCCCTTGTCCGGGATGGCGGGCTCGAGCACGTGATCGAACGCGCTCACCCGGTCGCTCGCAACCATGAGCACGCGTTCGGGATGATCGGGGCTCGTGTACAGGTCTCGTACCTTGCCCGAATAGCTGTGGTTCCATCCCGCCAGTTCGGTCATGACACCTTCTCCGCGATATCCGTACGGTAGTGACCGCCCTGCAGCGAAATCTGATCCAGTGCGGCGTACGCCTTTGCGCGCGCGGCGGAGAATGTGTCCCCCAGCGCGACGACGCTGAGCACTCTGCCGCCGGTCGCGAGCAGGGAATCTCCCGAAACTGCTGTCGAGGCGTGATCGATGGTGACGTCCGAGACCCGGTCGAGACCGGTGACCTTCCGGCCGGTGACGGGATCCTCCGGATAACCCTCGCTGGCCAGGACGACGGTAACGGCAACATCACTGGAGAATTCGGGGCGATCGAGTGAGCCGAGGCCGCCGGTTGCCGCGGCAAACAGCAGGCCGCTCAGCGGCGTCACGAGGCGAGGAAGTACGACCTGAGTTTCGGGGTCGCCGAACCGTGCGTTGAACTCGATCACGCGGGTGCCGGTACTGGTCAGGATGAGTCCGCAATAGAGCAGTCCGATGAACGGTTTCTGCTCGCTCGCCAGCTGGCGGATAGTCGGGAGCGCGATGGTGTCGATGACGTCGTCGATGAAACCCTCCGGCAGCCACGGCAGAGGCGAGTATGCGCCCATCCCGCCGGTGTTCGGTCCCTCATCGTGATCGAAGACGCGCTTGTAGTCCTGCGCGGGAGATAGGGGCAGCACGGAGTGGCCGTCGCTGAGCAGGAAGAGCGAGACCTCTTCGCCGGCGAGGAATTCCTCGATCAGCACGCTGCCGTGTTGTAGCCAGTACCCCGCGTGCGCGATGGCCGCGTCGCGGTCCGGACTGACGAGGACGCCCTTGCCCGCCGCGAGTCCGTCGGCTTTGACGACGTAGGGTGCGCCGTACTCGTCGAGCGCGGCGACCGCCTCGGCAATTGTTCCGGCGCGAACAGCCTTGCCTGTGGGTACACCCGCCTCATCCATGATTCGTTTGGCGAAGGTCTTGCTGCCTTCCAGGGCGGCGGCCGCCTTGCTGGGCCCGAAAACGGGGATGCCGCGGGTGCGCAACTTGTCGGCGACGCCCGCGACCAGCGGAGCCTCGGGACCGACTACGACAAGGTCGATGGCATTGTCGATCGAATACTGCGCGACCACATCGCCGTTGGTCGGGTCGAGCGCAACGACGGGAACCTCGAGCGCGATGCCCGCGTTACCGGGCGCTGCCGTGATCTCATGATCGGCGTTCTCGGAGAGAAGCGCCTTGACGATGGCATGCTCACGCGCACCGGAGCCCAGGACGAGGATTCGCACGAGTCAAGGCTAACCGCACGGCGCTACCGTAAGAACATGGCTCGGGCTCGGATCGCGGATGAGGTTGGCGCAGCGAGCGTTCGTGCGGCGCTGGTCGCCGGTTCCAGCCGTGATGCGACGGCAACCGCGGTGCGCTACCTGCTCCAGCTGCTCTCGGAACAGGCGCCGGGAAACACCGTCGAGGTCCGGGTCCCCCCCTTCGGTGCCGTGCAGGCGATTGAGGGACCGCGGCATACCCGGGGAACGCCACCCAACGTCATCGAAATGGATGCGCCGACCTGGCTTGCGGTGGCGACCGGCGCCGAACTCTGGTCGGTCGCGGTCAGCCACGGCCGCGTCGCCGCTTCGGGGTCCCGCGCGGACCTCACGGGGCATCTGCCCATCTTGCGGATGCGAGAATAGGCACGTGAACACGAGGTTAGCCAATTGAAGGACGGGGACGATCGCGCGACCCCCGTCCGCATCCGTCGGGCTCCGAAGTTTTCCGTGTTCGTCGTTCTGGGCGCGCTCGTCGGTGTTCTCGCGTCGCTGGTTCTGACCGCCAGCTTCCCGATCGACCCCAAGGTCGGCTTCGGCCCAACGTTCGGGTACTTCGCGATTTACGGATTCGTCGGGGGCATCCTGCTCGGCTCAATCGTGGCGCTCATCTTCGACCGCGTTCTGAGTCGCCGCTCGAAGATCGTGTCTGTCACGGTAGATCGGCTTCAGGTTCCGGATCAGGAATCGCGCGATGACTAGCTCGAGCGCTGGCACAGAATAAGACCATGCGGAAAGCGATTGCGGTAGTGATTCTCCTGAGCGCGACCCTGTCCCTGTCCGCGTGCCAGTCGACCGCGCCCATCCCCACTCCCGCCCCATCCCAGGTGATCGGAACCTGGCATCACGGAAGTGACGTCGTGACCATCAACGCGGATGGGACCTTCACCATCGCGGACATGCCACGTGGGGTTATCTCGCAGGCTCCCGTGGCGGCCGGCTCATCGCCCGCTGGCCCGGCGGAAGCAATCAGCGGCACCTGGTCGATCGGCAGCGGCGGAACGGATGTCGGGGGCGCTCCTGGCATCCAGCTCGACTTCCAGCAACCACAGAAGGTCGGCTACAACTACGGGCTCACGCTCATCGTCGCGGACGTGTCGCCCATGCAGCTCTACGTGACGCTCGGGCGGCCGGACTCCAATGTGCGGTACACCTTCACGAAGCAGAAGTCCTAGGACAGCTGGTTCGCCTCGACCCAGGCCAGGTACTCCGGGGTGACGGTGCCGGTGACGTAGTCGCCCGTGAAGCAACTCATCTCCAGGGCGGTCACGTTTGATCCCTCGAGGATGGCCGCCTGCATGTCGGCGACCTCCTGATAGATCAGGTAGTCGGTCCCGAGCTCGGTGGCGATCTCGGGGATCTTGCGGCCGTGGGCGACGAGTTCATGGCGGGTGGGCATGTTGATGCCGTAGACGTGCGGGTAGCGAACCGGCGGTGCGGCCGACGTGAACGTCACCTTGTTGGCACCGGCCTCACGCGCCATCTGGACGATCTCCTTCGACGTTGTGCCGCGCACGATCGAATCATCCACAATCAGGATGTTCTTGCCCTTGAATTCAGACCCCATGGCGTTGAGCTTCTGTTTGACCGACTTCTTGCGCTCGGCCTGGCCGGGCATGATGAAGGTTCTGCCGACGTAGCGGTTCTTGTAGAAGCCCTCGCGGTACTCGACCCCGAGCTTCTGGGCGACCTGCATGGCAGCAGGGCGGTACGAGTCGGGGATGGGCATCACGACGTCGATGTCGCCATGCGGGGTGTACCTGGCGATGGTATCGGCGAGGCGATCGCCGAGCCGAAGCCGGGCCTCATAGACGGAGATGCCGTTCATGATCGAGTCCGGCCGAGCAAGGTAGACGTACTCGAACGAGCACGGGATGAGCCGCGGATTCTTCGCGCACTGCTTCGAGGTCATCTCGCCGTTCATCGCGATGAAGACGGCCTCGCCGGGCTCGAGATCGCGCACGAGTTCGTAGCCCGCGCTTTCGAGCACGAGCGACTCGGATGCGACGATCCAATCCGCGCCGACAAACCCCGCCGCTCGCCGCCCGAGCACGAGAGGACGGATGCCGAATGGATCGCGGAACGCCAACAGGCCGTGTCCGGCGATCAGCGCGATCGCCGCGTACGAGCCCTCGACCCGCTCGTGCAGGCGCTCGATGGCCGTGAAGATTTGGTCCGGGTCGAGCTCAGAGCCACTGACCTGCGCCTGCAACTCGTTGGCGAGCACGTTGACCAACAACTCGGTGTCGCTCGAGGTGTTGAGGTGTCTGCGGTCCACGTGGAACAGTTCCTGGGTGAGTTCACGCGTGTTCGTCAGGTTGCCGTTGTGCACCAGAACGATTCCGTACGGCGCATTCACGTAGAAGGGCTGAGCCTCTTCCTCGTTGGCGGCGTCGCCCCTGGTCGCGTAACGGACATGACCGAGTCCCATGGTCCCGAGCAGGGACCGCATGTCGCGAGTGCGGTAGGCCTCGCGCACCTGGCCCTTGGCCTTGTTCATATGGAACGTGTCGCCCTCAGCGGTCGCGATTCCGGTCGAGTCCTGTCCGCGATGTTGCAGAAGGGACAGCGCGTCATAAATCTGCTGATTGACGGGCTGTGATGAGACGATGCCCACGATGCCGCACATGCGGGGGTGTTTCCTGCCGCTCAAGGAAAAGAGTCAACGCCAGTCTATTAGGGCGCTTGGGGTTCCGCTGTGTGAGGCAGACTGTTACCCATGAGCACGAGCTACCGCGAGGCCGGCGTCGACACGGCTGCGGGAGATCTCGCCGTTGAACTCATGAAGTCTGCGGTGCAGAAGACGCACGGCCCCGAGGTCCTCGGCGGCGTGGGCGGATTTGCCGGGCTGTTCGACGTCTCATTCTTGAAGGCGTACCGACGGCCCCTGCTTGCCACATCCACCGACGGCGTCGGCACCAAGGTCGCGATCGCCCAGGCGCTCGACAAGCACGACACCATCGGCCAGGACCTCGTCGGCATGGTCGTCGACGACATCGTGGTGGTCGGGGCAAAGCCCCTGTTCATGACCGACTACATCGCGTGCGGCCGAGTAGTCCCCGCGCGCATCGCTGACATCGTCGCCGGTATCGCTCGTGCCTGCGACGAGACCCGCACAGCTCTCGTCGGTGGAGAGACCGCGGAGCACCCCGGACTCCTCGGACCCGACGACTATGACGTCGCAGGCGCGGCCGTGGGTGCCGTTGAGGCCGATGCCCAGCTTGGTCCCCAGCTCGTGAAAGACGGCGACATGATCGTCGCGATCGGCTCGTCCGGCCTGCATTCGAACGGCTTCTCCCTGGTGCGCCACATCCTCACAAAGAATGGCATCGGGTATTCGGATCGATCGGATGACTTCGGTGGAGTTGTCGGTGAGGTTTTGCTCGAGCCGACCCGGCTCTATACGGCACCGTTACTGCGGCTCATCTCGGACCCCCGGGTGGGGACCTCTGTACACGCCCTCAGCCACATCACCGGCGGAGGCATTGCCGCGAACCTCGCGCGCGTGCTGCCTGTCGAAGCGTGGGCAGAACTCGATCGTGCGTCGTGGTCACCCGCGCCGGTGTTTCGCGTGCTCGCCGATCTCGGCGGCATGAAACTGACCGAAACCGAGGGAACCTGGAATCTCGGAATCGGGATGATTGCGGTCGTCGCGGCAGGATCTGCGGATGCCGTGATCGAGAGACTCGTCAGCGACGGACTGCCGGCGTGGGTTCTGGGCGCGGTCTCGTTCGGGCAGCGCCCTCCGACGAACTCAGGGAGCGGTGGCGGCTCTGGGACCGGCGCCAGCTCAGGGACAGGTGCGTTTGAGCAGGGCGCCAAAGGCGTGAACGGCGGAGCCGTTCGCCTCATCGGCAGCTACCCGCAGTAGGGTTTCGCGACCTGACCCATCTGCCCGGTATCGATGGGTCATACCGACCGATTGCGTGAGCTGGCGCGGTTAGGCGGTGCGGGACTCGCCCGCGTCTTCCGTCGCGTCGTCATCGAGGTATTCCGCCCACTTGTCCATTTCCGGTGAAACTGGACCGGTCGGTGTGTGGAGCTCGTTGGCGAGCGCGCCGTAGTTCGTGTCCGGGCTGTAGTACTTCAGGTCCCGGGCAACTTTGGTGTGCTTTGCCTTTTGACGGCCACGCCCCATGCGAGACCCCCTCTTTAGAAATACGATCAATCAACAGGTGAAAAGCTCGCGATCACTTTATCACTCCCGGCTGACCACGCAGAGCGTCGTGCTGTCGCGGCGGTCCCGACGCGGGAAGTAACGTTGACGAATGGCTACCGCGGGAACCGACACCTCAGTTGTCGTCATCGGCGCCGGCCAGGCCGGGCTCTCCGTGGCATTCTATCTGCGACGGCTTGGACTCGATCCGAACAATGATTTTGTGCTGCTCGATCGTGGCCCCGGCACGGGCGGGGCGTGGCAGCTTCGCTGGGAGGCGCTGCGTCTCGGCTCCGCGCATCACGTCAATGACCTGCCCGGGATGGATGAGCTCGGGCTCAGCTTCGATACCGCGGATCGCACCATTCCCGCCAAGGTTGTCGTTGCCGACTACTACCGGCAGTACGAGGAGCACTACGGGCTGCAGGTCGTGCGCCCCGCATCCGTCACCTCGGTGCAGAACAACGGCGCGAATCTGCTCGTCACATTCACCGACGGCGAAGACGTCCAGGATGTGACGACCGACATCGTCGTCAACGCGACGGGCACGTGGGGCGCCCCGTTCATCCCCTGGTATCCGGGTCGGGACAGTTTTCGCGGTCGACAGGTGCACACCAACGACTATGCGAATGCGAGCGAATTCGCGGGTCAGAATGTCGTCGTGGTCGGCGGCGGCACATCGGCGGTTGGGTTTCTCCTCGAACTCGAGGCGGCGGCGGCCGAACTCACGTGGGTCAGCAGACGCAACGTCGACTTCCTGGACGACACGGAACTGAACATGGAGGCCGGCACCGCGGCCGTGGCGATGCAGGATGAGGCGGCACGAGCCGGGCGCGCGTTGCCCAGCATCGTAAGCGGCACGGGTATACCGCGCACTCGGCGGATTCAGGCGGGCATCGACCGGGGCCTGCTTCGGCCTAAGCAGATGTTTGCCCGGATCGAGCCGGACGGAGTGCGCTGGGCGGATGGCACGTTCCGTGCTGCGGACGCCATTGTCTGGGCCACCGGCTTTCGCCCAGAGCTACGCCACCTTGCGCCGCTCAAATTGCGTGAGAAGGCCGGCGGGATTGTCGTTGCGGCGGGTTCGTCCTGGAAGGACCCTCGCGTGTTCTTCGCGGGCTATGGTCCACAGGCGTCGACGATCGGTGCGAATCGAGCCGGAAGGCTGATCGCGAGGCAGGTCGTCGCGACGCTCAGCAAGCTCTAGTCGGCTCAACGACTCCGACGCGTCGGCGGTTTCACACCGTTCGTACTCGTCTGGACCGCGATGGCTGCCGCGGCCGACCACGCTTGTGGCCTGCATGCGGCGGGATAGGGAACCGCCCGAGCGAAGCGGGTCGCGGCATCCCCGGAGTGGAGCTCCGGCATTCGATAGTCGAAGGATGCCGCGGCCGCGAGCAGCCCATCGGCCAGGGTCGCCGCGGCATCGGCAAACCCGGCCTCGGTCAGGCCGCGGATCGCAATCGCCGTGTCGTGCGTCCACACGCTCCCGCCGTGATAGCTGAGCGGCCAGTAACCCGCCGAGCTCGTCGACATGGTTCGCAGCCCGAAGCCGGAATTGAGCTCGGGCGAGACGAGTCTCCTCGCGACGAGCTCGCTCTGCTTCGCGTCGAGCAGGCCCGTGCCAAGCAGGTGTCCGATGTTGCTGGTCAGGCTGTCGACAGGCCGCTTGTCCGCGTCGAGTGCAATCGCGGGATAGGCGCCCGCGGGATCGTCAATCCAGAACCGCTCATGGAATCGCGTCTTGAGTGTTTCCGCCCACTCGCGCCAGTTCCCGGCAGGGCGACCGAACCGCTCGAGGAGCTCGGCGCCATGAATGGCCGCCTCGTAGGCGTAGGCCTGCACCTCGCAGAGGGCAATGGGGGCCGTGGCGAGGGTCCCGTCCCGCCACTGCACAGAATCGCCGGAATCCTTCCAGCCCTGGTTCGCGAGCCCCCGGCCGGTTGTGTCCACGTATTCGAGCAGCCCGTCACCGTCCGCATCGCCGAAGTCACGCATCCATTCGAGCGCTGCCGTCAGGTTCGGCAGTAGGGCCTCGACCTCGGAGTCCGGCATGCCCCACAGGTGCGCGTCGTACAACAGGTTGATCCAGAGCGGTGTCGCATCCACCGTCCCGTAGTAGAGCGGCGGCAGGGAGATGCCCTGCGCGGGCAGGTTGACCGTCGCCCGACGCAACTCGTGCATGATCTTGCCCGGCTGCTCCGAGGTGTCGGGATTGTCCCTTGCTCCCTGCATGCCGGCCAGAACGCGCACGGTGTCCGCCGCCAGGCTTCCGCCGAGCGGGGCGAGGAACCTGGCCGCCCAGATCGAGTCGCGGCCGAACAGCGTGAAGAACCACGGAGCGCCAGCAGCGAGGAAGATCGAGCTCGGGTCCGCGACCGTGGTCATCCGTAGCGCGTCGAGGTCCACGAGCGCCTGCGCGACCCAGCGATCGAGCCGGTCGTCGTCGTGCGAGGCGGATGGCGTCGACCAGTCCGCCGGGCGTGATGCGGCCGCGAGGACCGCGCCAGCATCGCTCGCAACGATGTTCCACCCGACAGACACCTCTCCGCCCGGCGGCACGGTGACGTTCCATGCGAGTTCCAGTTCTACGCCGTGGTGGCGCAGTCGCGCGTCGGTAAACAGTTGGGCGGTAATCCCGTCGCGTCCCCAGTCCGCACCGGCATCCCGGATCTCGATGTCGACGCGGTCACCCGCTAGCCCGCTCTTCACGCCGTCCATGCTGCCCAGGTCGCTGGCAAGCAGTACGACGACCTCCGTCTCGATCGAGTTCGATAGTCCGGTCGAGACGGTGATTTGCTCGTCGACTCCGTTCGCCGTCACCCGTCGACGGTGCACGACGCGCACTTTCGGGTCCGGCATGCCATCGCCCAGATGACGCAGCACGCTCACGAAGTCGACCGTGTCTGCTGCCTGGGGGACGGTGGCGATGTGTTCCGGTCGGTGCCCATCGAAGCGCACCTCGAGGGCCTGCACAATGCGGGTATCCGAAAAGTAGACCCCGTCGATCGGGCTGTCGCCGATGGCGCCGGTGCGACTCGACCACGCCTGTGTTGGCGCGCGCAGCACGATCGTCGCTTCACTCAGGAACGGCTGTAGTGCTTGTTCGATGTTGCCTGTCACTCCTTGACCGCCCCGTCACTCGTGTTCATGATCTTGCGCTGGAATACGAAGAACAGCACGGCGACCGGCAGCGTCATGATCAGGGCCGCGCCCAGCTTCAGTGGATACCTGTTTGCCTGCCCCAACTGGCCGCTCGCGAGTGAGGCGACGCCCTTCGTGAGTGTCGTCAGGTTGGGGTTGTTCGCCGAAATGATGAACTGTGCCAGTTCATTCCACGACCCCTGGAACGACAGGATGAAGATGGTCACCAACGCCGGTCGCGCCATCGGCAGCACGACAGACCAGAACGTCCTGAATGTGCCCGCCCCGTCGATGCGTGCCTGTTCCTCGACGCTACGGGGTATCGATTCGAAGAAGTTCTTCATAATGAAAACGCCGGCCGCGTCCACCAGGAGCGGCAGGATCATGCCGGGGTACGAGTTGTAGAGGCCGATGGTATTGAGCACGAGGAACTTCGGAATGAGAAGCACAACAGACGGCACTGCCATGACTGCAATCAGGCCGGCGAAGATCACCCCGCGACCACGAAAGTTCAGACGAGCGAGAGCGTAGCCCGCGATCGAGTCGAAGAAGACGCGTCCCGCGGTGACGAACACGGTCACGATAACCGAGTTCCCAAACCACAGGGGGAACGCGGAGTTCACGAATAGCTGTTGATACGCGGCGGTCGTCCAGGTCGGCGGCACGAGGGAGATCGGGTTTGCCGTTGCGTCCGCCTCGGTCTTGAACGAGGTGAAGATCTCGATCAGGAACGGGTAGATGTACAGGATTCCGATCGCGATCAGTACCGCATAGACGATCGCGTTGCCCCACAGCTGGCGCGGGGTAAGACGCTCGCGGAAGTTCGGGCGCGGCGGCTTCGGCTCGACGGCAACAGGAGGTAGCCCAAGTGTGGCGGTCATGCGTCACCACCCGTCGGAATATCCCGGGTCGCGGGATTCGGTTGGTAGAGCCGCATCCGGCGTCTGGACACCTTGCGGTCGCGCAGGACCACCCGCTGCAGGATCGTGAAGAGCACGATAATCACGAACACGATGAAGCCAATAGCAGCACCCTGTCCCCAGTTCTGATTCTGGAACGCCGTCGAATACGAAAGATAGGCGGGGGATGTCGTTGTTCCCGCCGGGCCTCCCTGCGTGCCCGTATAGATCTGGTCAAAGATCTGCCAGCCGCCAATCAACCCCAGCGTCAACACGGTGAACAGGGTCGGCCGCAACTGTGGGAGAGTCACGAAACGGAACCGCTGCCAGCCGCTCGCCCCGTCCACCATCGCTGCCTCCTGCACCTCGCCGGAGAGGTTCTGCAGCGCCGCGATGAAGAGCAGCATGAAGGTTCCGCTGGTCGTAAAGATGGCCATGAAAATGAGGGCGGTCATGGCAACGGATGGGCCACCGATCCAGTCCCACCACGAGACTCCGAGGAACGAGTTGCCCGTGAGGAACGCCGGGCCGCTCTTCACCCCGAGACCGGCCAGGCCATCCTGGATGATTCCGGATGGCTCGTTGAACCAGTTCGGGCCATTAATGCCGACCCAGGAGAGCACATTGTTGATCGCTCCCGACTGGCTGAAGAGAAACAGCCAGAGCACGGTGATCGCGACAGAACTCGTCACCGACGGAAAGTAGAACGCCGTACGGAAAATGCCTCGCCCCCTAAGCACCTGGCGGTTCACCAGCATCGCCAGGAACAGGGCGATAACCGTTTGAATCGGGACCACCAGCAGCACGTACCACGCGTTGTTGCGGAGGGATTCGCCGAAGTCCTGCTCCGCGAGCCCGTTGCCGGTCAGGACAGAGCCGAAGTTTTCCAAGCCGACGAAGTTCACGCGACTGGTGAATGGGCTGCCGTTGCCGTTCCAGTCCGAGAGGCTGACCCAGAGTGCCATGAGTATCGGGATGACCAGAAACAGCCCGAGCAGGATGAGCGTCGGGGCGGTAAACAGCCACCCCGAGCGGGACTGCCCACTGTTAACGCCGCCGTGGTGGCGGCGACCGGGGGCAGTCCGGCTCGCGAGCGTTGTCATCTTCGCCTACTGAATCGTTGCCAGCAGATTCTTCTGGACAGCGGCGAGCATCGTCTTCGGATCACTCGTCGCTAGAGTCGCGAGCTTCGAGTCGAAGTCCGCGACGACTGCGGCAGATCCCTTCGATGCCGGCGTTCCCTGCGCATACGTCGCTCCGTCGAGGAACGGGATGAGCGTGGGGTTTTGCTTCTTCCATGTCGCCGCGGCGGACTGGATGGAGGGCAGAACGCCGAACGCCTTCGAGAACGCCAGCTGCTGCTTGGCTGCGGTCAACTGCTCAACGAGCTTGAGTGCCGCGGCTTGGTTCGGGCTGTCCTTCGAGATTCCCCAACAGTTGGTGTAGACGAGCGTTCCCTTACCAGCGGGGCCCTCCGGCAGCGGCGCCACCGTGTACTTTACGGACGGGAAGTCCGACGAGAGCTCGCCGGTCACCCAGTTGCCTTCGACGGTCATCGCCGCCTTGCCCGCTCCGATGGCCTGCCCGCCGTCTCCCTCACCGACGTCGGCGGCGTACTTCATGACGCCTTCGTTGAGGAGCTTCTTGACGAAGGTCAGCGCCGTCACGTTGGCCGCGCTGTCCGCGGTGGCCTTGGAGCTGTCTGCGTTCATGAGGTTTCCGCCAGCCTCCACCATGAAGGCACCCATGCGCTCGTACTGTCCGTTCATGCTGAGGCCAACCACACCACCGGTGGTGAGCTTCTTCGCAACGGATTCGAGCTGGTCCCAGGTGGTCGGGATGTCGGCAGTGGTCAGCCCAGCCGCCGACCACAGCGACTTATTGATGACGAGTTGCAGCGTCGAGAAGTCCTTCGGCGCGCAGTAGAACTTGCCGTTGTACGTGAATGACTTCACCAGCGACGGATAGAAGTCGCTCTTGTTCGAAAGCTTGTCCCCGTAGGCCAACAGGTCGCCGGCGCTCGCGTACCCCGCGAGTGCACCCGTGCCGAGATAGAACACGTCGGCGGGACTGCCGGATGCGAAGCCCTGTGCCATCTGTTGGTCGAGATTGCTCGCCGCGATGACTTTCGCGCTCGTGCCGGAGGACTTGGACCACGATGCCACCGCGCTTGTCACCGCGTTTGTTTCGGCCGGCCCGCTGGAGCCGATGAGCACTGTGAGTGCCTTCTTGGAGGAAGTCAGTCCACTTCCGGTGGATGACCCGCTCCCACTGTTGAATCCGGTGCCGCACGCGGTCAGCGCTACAGCGCTCGCGAGGGCAAGAACGCTGGCGGCAAGCCAGCGATTGCGTCTTTGCATTTCTTCTCCTTGGTGCCTCTGGCGGGGTCATTGCCCCGCTTTTACTCCGGTGGATTTGATCGTTCAAATATTTGCTTGCAATCCAAGGTTTGATCGATCAAACTTATTCGACCATAGGCACGCCCCGGCGAAACTGTCAACGGGTCGACTTGAATCTGTCCCTGAGTTCGTCGAGGGGCGCAATTGCGGGCGCAGTGATATACGCAGCGCTCGTAGGATGAGGAGGAACGGATGGATCGTCTTCCCACCGTCCTCGATGTCGGTCGAGCCGCGGGTGTTTCGCGGCAAACTGTCTCGAACGTTTTGAATTCTCCCGAGGTGGTCAAGCCAGAGACCCGGGCTCGGGTCGAGGCGGCCATTGCCGATCTCGGCTATCGTCCGCACGCATCGGCCCGACGACTGCGCACCCGGCGGAGCTCGACGATTGGGATCCGACTGGATCCGATGGCTAATGGAATCTCCGGCTCCGTGCACGACCGCTTTCTGCATTCGCTCACGGAACAGGCCGACGCGCAGGGGCTTCGCGTGATGTTGTTCACGGCGACCGACCCGCAGGATGAGATTCGGCAGATCCGACGGCTGCACGAGGGGTCGGACGTCGACGCCTTCGTTTTGACGTCGACGATGTTTGGCGATCCGCGAACCCAGTGGCTCGTCGAGCACGACATTCCGTTCGTAACCTTCGGTCGTCCGTGGGGCATCGATGATCTGAACGACCCGCAGCATCGCTGGGTCGACGTCGATGGACGAACCGGACTGCGCCTCGCGACCGCCCATCTACTGGCGGAGGGCGACCGACGCATCGCCTACCTCGGCTGGCCGAGCCCGTCGGGAACCGGGGACGATCGAAAGCAGGGTTGGCGCGATGAAATGGAGCTTTCGAGTGGGCTGTCGAAGGCCGAGCTCGACTCACTGCAACTCGGGGTCGAGGATGGGGTGGCCGAGGGGCGGGAGGCCATCCGCGAGTTGATCGAGGTGGGCATCCCGTTTGACGCAATTGTCTGCGCGAGCGACTCGCTGGGCCTTGGCGCACTCCTGATGGTGGGGCCGGACATCCCGGTCATCGGGTATGACAACACGCCGGTGGCCCAGGCGGTCGGGCTGTCCAGCGTCGAACAGCCGCTCGACGATGTGGCCGCCGGGGTGCTTGAGCTCATCGTGCAGCTGTTCGGTTCCCGCGATGCGAGCACCGATGCCGGGGCGGGCGATCCCCGACATCGACTCGTCGAACCCCGGCTGGTGGTTCGACATCGAAGAATTGGCTAGCTCAGCATCGCCTGTTAGCTGAGTATCGTCGCGAGCAGGAACCCGCCGGTGGCGGCCGCGAGCCCGATGGCGACATTGAGGATGACGCTTCCGAGCGCAGTGCGCAGCTTGCCTTCTGTCAGTAGCTGGATGGTTTCGACGCTCCAGGTGCTGAAGGTCGTGAGTCCACCAGCGACTCCTCCCACCAGGATCAGCCGGAGGTCGGACGAGATGACGCCGGTGGTCGCAAGTCCGACCGCCACTCCTCCGATCGCGGATCCGATGATGTTGACAGTGAAGACCGCCCACGGAAGCCCGCTGCGCTTGGCATACGCACGAGAGACAAGGTAGCGAACGACGGTTGCCAGCCCACCGACCAGTGCCGCCGACCAGATCACTCGTCCACCTCGACTGTGGGCTCGTCGGTACGGCGGCTGCCGAGGAGGAACCCGAGGGCAGCCGCGCCGAAGCCGAGCACGAGAGTGAGGGCGAGGTAGCCGAGCGCGAGCAGAATCTGGTTGCTGGCGGCCAGGGTCACCATGGAGACCATCACGGCGGAGAACGTCGTGAAGCCGCCGACAAGCCCAGGCCCGAGACCTGCTCTCAGCCACGATGGCGCGACGGGCCACACCCTGGTCACCAGGAGGGCCAGCGCGAACGAACCGACGACGTTGATCAGTAGCGTGTCGAGCGGGAACTCACTGTCGCTGTGATAGATCGCCGCATCGATCGAGAGTCGAATCCCGGTTCCGATGACACCACCAAGAAAAACCGCGACCAGTCCCCGCATCGAACTACTTGGTCTTGCCGGGTGTCGATCCGACCTTCGCGCGTTGAGCGGCCTTTTCGTCCGCGCGTTTCTGGGTGGCGAGGTTCTCTGCTGCGCGCTTCGCGTTGGCCGACTGCTTCGCAGCGGACAGCCGCGTTGCGCCTGCCGAGACCTTGCCGCGAGCCTCGCCCGACTTTGACGGCGGCATCGCCTTGCGAATCACGGGTCGCACTGGCTCCCCACGACGGTCCTGGCCGGGCACGGGTCGCGAGCGACGACCGTAGATCAGCTCGGAGGAGTCCAGCAGCCAGGGTACGAGCGCGATTACCACGCCGTGCACGAGCATGAGTTTGTGCCTGATGCGCCGGCCCTTGTGGTTGTGCAGCAGCGCCTCCCACCAGTGACCAACGATGAACAGTGGTGTGTAGACCGTCACGACCTCTGAACCGTGCTCTTCGCGGCGAGACCGGATGTACTTGATGAGCGGAAGACCGACCTCGCGATAGGGCGACTCGATGACCCGCAGTGGGATCTCGATGTTCTGTTCCTGCCACTGCTCCTGAAGCTTCTGAGTCTCGGCTTCGTCGATCGAGACGTGCACCGCCTCGACGCTGTCGTGGCGGGCCGCAATCGCATAGTCGAGTGCCTTCAGAACCGGCTTCTGCAGCTTGCCGACCAGAACGATCGCGTGGTCGCCGCGTGCGCCGAAGACGGTCGTGGCGTCCGCCTCGATCTCCTTGTCGACATCCCGGTAGTAGCGGTTCACGCCGAACATCAGGAGGAACAGGATGGGCATCATCACGAAAACGAGCCAGGCACCGTTGAGAAACTTCGATACCGTGACGATGATCAGGACACTCGCGGTGAAAGTCGCACCGATCGAGTTGATGGTCAGGCTGACTCGGATGGATCTTCGGTTGGGCGGATTGGTCTTCAGCAGCCGAATCCAATGTCGGATCATGCCGGACTGGCCAAGCGTGAACGAGACGAAGACCCCGATGATGTACAGCTGGATGAGCGAGGTTACGTTGGCCTGGAACAGGACGAGCAGAACGCCGGCTGCAGCAGCAAGGATGATGACGCCGTTCGAGTAGATCAGGCGGTCGCCGCGCGTGTTGAGCGCCTTGGGTGCGTAGCGATCCTGCGCCAGTACCGAACCGAGCAGCGGAAAGCCGTTGAATGCCGTGTTTGCCGCGAGTAAAAGCACGAGTGCCGTGGTCGCCTGAACGACGAAGAACATCACAGAGTTATTGCCAAAAGTGGATGACGCGATCTGCGCAATGAGGGATCGCTGGGGAATGATCACGCAGTTCTTGAACCCGATGAGGTCGCAGGCCGAGGTCGCGTAGTGCACCTTGCTGATTAGCGCGACGGTCACCAGGCCGACGAACAGAACGATTGCAATGGAGCCCATCAGAACGAGCGTCTTCTGCGCGTTCTGCACCTTCGGGTGACGGAAAGCCTGCACGCCGTTGGACACTGCCTCGACACCGGTGAGGGCGGAACATCCGCTCGAGAAGGCACGCAGGAGGAGCAGAACGAACGCGGCCTGCGCGATGTTCTCTGGCTTCACTGCGTACACCGAAGACTCGGCGACCGGAGCGTGTCCGAGAAGGGCTTCGATGAGGGCCGTGATGACGAGAACCGCGATGCTCGCGATGAAGAGATAGGTGGGCAGGGCGAACGCCTTGCTCGACTCGCGAACGCCACGCAGGTTCACTGCCATCAGGATGATCAGGAACAGAACCGCGAGTTCGACCCGGTAGGTGTTCAGGATCGGGAAGGCGGAGATGATGTTATCGACGCCGCTTGCGACCGACACGGCGACCGTCAGGACGTAGTCGACGAGGAGCGCCGAGGCCACAATGAGGCCGGCCACCTCGCCGATGTTCTTGCGGGCGACCTCGTAGTCGCCGCCGCCGCTGGGGTAGGCCTTGACGAGCTGGCGGTAGGACAGAACGACGACGGTCAGAAGCAGAACGACCGCGCCGGCAACCCAGGGTGCGAACGCCAGAAACGCGGTTCCGCCCAGCAGAAGGATGAGCAGCATTTCCTGCGGCGCGTAGGCGACGGACGAGAGCGCATCGCTCGCAAAGATGGGTAGCGCAAGGTGTTTGGGGAGCAGCTGCCCCTCGAGTTTGTCTGACGGCAGTGGCTCGCCAATCAGCCACCGTTTCGGCGACCGGGCTTCGTTAGTCACGAGGGGCGAGCATACTCCACGCGAGAGTGCGCTCCAACTGGCGCGCTCGCTATTGGGTCTACTGTTATGAATTTGTCTTTCTCAGCGAATCGACAACTGCCACCCGCACCTCATCGAGCCCTCTCCTCAGCACGGTGACTGTTTCGGCCGCGAGGTCCCCGCGAGATACCCACTCGCGCAGCTCGCTGCGCAGCTGGTGACGGAACTCCGAGATCAGGATCTCGGCATCCTGCAGATTGCTGCGGCTCTGCATGCGGGGAGCGGCGGGATCGTTGCGCACCGTCCTGCCGGACGCCCGGGCGTCGTCCCTGGCGTCGCGAGCCGCCGCGGCGAGATCCGCGCGAAGGCTCTTCATCGCCTCGTTAACGGAGGTCCGAACTTCGTTGGCGAGCCGACGAACGGAGTCGGTCACCTCATCCTCAATTCCGCCCAGTTCGCCTTCACGGTCGTGCAGTTCGGTTCGCCCAGCATCCGTAATCGAATAGACGGTCTTGCGCCCGTCGGCGGACTTGCTCACCAGCCCTTCCTCTTCGAGCTTGGAAAGGCGCGGGTAGATCGTGCCAGCACTCGGAACGTAGGTGCCTCCGAAGCGATCGCCCAGAGCCTGGATCAACTCATACCCGTGTTTCGGCGACTCGTCGAGCAGGCTGAGCAGGTACAGACGGAGATGGCCGTGGCCAAAGACGGGTGTCATGCCTTTGGCGCCTTCGCGCCCGCCCCTGACTTGGGAGCCTTCTTGTCCCCGGTGTGCAGCACGGCGATGGTGCCGCCCACGGTGTTGGCGCGGAAGTCGAGCCAGGAGCCCTCGAGCGTGCCGTACTTGCCGGTGTAGTTTCCGCGGACTCCTGTGATCTCGGAGTCATCGAGCTGGATGCGTCCACCGATCGTGCTGATCCGGTATTCGGCGGCGCGATCGCCGTCGAGACGTGCGGTGATGTTGCCGCTGACCGTATTGACCTTGATCTCGTCGGGGCTGCCGGTCAGGTCGAGGAAGATCTCGCTGCTGACACCGTCTGCACGGAACCGGCTGACTTCGCCGGACACCGTGACGTCTCCGCTCACGGTGTGGGCATTGACCTTGCCGGTGTGATTGCGCACGGCCAGTTCGCCGCTCACCGAGTTGAGAGTGATGTCACCTTGCATGTCGTCGATCACCAGGTCGCCGCTGACGGTGCTAATGGTGGCCTCGGCATGGAGTCCGCTGATGAGCCCGGTCGAAGAGACGACGCCGAACTTGAGTGCCACGTCCCGCGGAACGAGGATGCTGACGTCAGCTCGGGCGCTTCCGGAGAAGCTGCGGAACACGTCGATGAAGTTGTCCCAGCGCAACTGGGGGTGGTCGATCTCCAGGGAGTCGCCATCCAGGGTCACCCGAAGCTCCTTGCCGGAGACCGAGTGGACCTCGACCCGGGTGGTGGGCTCGTCGTGTCCAACGATGTCGACCTGGCCGCGAACCAGGGCGACCTTCAGCCGGCGAATTGCCCCGAGGTCGAGAACCTTCGGTCCGTCGAGGAGCCACTTCTGTTCTGCCATGTTCTTTCCCTTAGCTCTCGGCGGCCCATCCCGGTGAATGCACCGCAACAATCAACACTCACGATATATCGCGTCTGGTGAACTCACGATATATCGCGTCTCTCTTTTCCGCAACCCGCCCTGCCCTCCAAAGTGCCGATTTGTCTCGAGATCGCCGAGAGTTATCGCTGCTCTCGCGACAAATCGGTACTTTGGGCGGGCGAGGGGGCGGGCGAAGGGCGGGTTGACATTGACGTTGCGTCAACCTCTAGCGTGAGTCGTACGGAGAGGGAGATGGACGGGATGGAATGGTCAATCGTCGAGATCGCGAGGCTCGCGGGAACGACATCGCGCACGCTTCGACACTACGGCGACGTCAGTCTGCTCGAGCCAAGCCGGATCGGAAGAAACGGCTATCGCTACTACGACGAGCAAGCGCTCGTGCGACTGCAGCGCATCCTGCTGCTCCGCGACCTTGGGCTCGGCATCCCTGCGATTGCGGATGTGATGGCCGGCCAGAAGGACAGCGCGCAGGCGCTCGAGGTCCATCTCGAGTGGCTCGCGAGTGAGAAGGCACGGCTCGACCGGCAGATCGCCAGCGTCGAATCCACACTGAACAACCTGAAGGGAGGGAAACAACTCATGGCACAAGACATGTTTGATGGCTTCGACCACACGCAGTACAAGGACGAGGTCGAGCAGAAGTGGGGCGCGGACGCATATCGCAACGGCGACGCGTGGTGGCGCTCCAAGTCGAAGGACGAACAGCGCGCGTACCAGGCGCAGCACAACGCGATCGCCGCGGACTACCAGAAGGCTCGCGACGTCGGGCTCTCGGCGGAGAGCGCCGAGGTACAGGCGATCGTTGCGCGGCACGTCGACTGGCTGAACCTGACCGCCGAAATCACCGGAGGCGAGATCACCGCGAAGCGATTGGTCGGCTACGGCGATATGTACGTCGGTGATCCGCGGTTCGCCAAGAACTACGGCGGCCTGGACGGCGCGGACTTCGTGCGCGATGCGTTCGGCTACTACTCGGCGCACTCGCTCTAATCGGTGGCGATTCGCTTGAGCGGCGAGGGTTCCGTCTCCCGTCGTTCGAGCGCGTCCGATGTCACTTTTGCCTC
>Ga0193728_1000096_pt1 | contig 36445 bp, 31 predicted proteins | sample U1c1metaG_FD_143037 | JGI IMG/M metagenome (GOLD analysis project Ga0193728, IMG submission 143037) | Soil microbial communities from a riparian zone of the East river system, Colorado, United States - U1c1 | ecosystem: Environmental > Terrestrial > Soil > Riparian zone | place: USA: East River... | reverse complement strand
CAAGACAAACGCATTGGTGACGAGCGGAGAGTCGAGGCTGGGACGCGTGAGCCTCGGCGGCGGCCAGATCGTGATCGAGGGGATCCATGTCTCCGCGACGATCACGAATGACGGCACCCCGACCTACAAGGCTGCCGTCTCTATCGCCAGCGCGTCGATCGGGGGCGTTCCGGTCACGATCGACCAGGACGGCGTGCACATTGCCGGCCAGGGCCAGGGCGTGCCCTACAAGCAAGCGAGCGACTCGCTCAACGGCGCGTTGAAGCAGGCGGGGATCCAGCTATTCCTCGTCGGGCCCGAGGTCGCGACGGGCTCGAGTTCGTGCGATCAAACAGGCACAGGCACAGGCACGACGACGACGGCCTCGAGCGATCAGACGGGCACGAGTCCCACCACAAGCTCGTGCGATCAATCGAACTCGTGCGGTCAAACAGGCACGGCAACCGGCCCGACGACGACCACGCCGACGCCGACGACCACCTCGAGCAATCAGACGGGCACGACCCCCACGACGAGCTCGTGCGATCAAACGAACTCGTGCAGTCAAACAAGCACGGCAACCGGCACGACGACGACCACGACGACGACCTCGAACGCTCAGACAGGCACGACCCCCACGACGAGTAGCTGGTGCGATCAAACCGACACGACCACCACGACGAGCTCGAGCGATCAGACAGACGCGGCCGGCGGCACGTCGACGGGCTCGGGCGAGGAGACCATCACCGCCACCGGACTGCACGTGGTGTTCACGCAGCCGATTGGCCAGTCGGGCGTTCCCGCCCAAAACGCCGAGCACATCCTCGGCGAGGTATTCCTGGATTCGCTTGCGGTTCCGGCAGGGCCCCTCCCGGATCTCAATCTCAATCTCAACTTCTCGGGCTCCTCCTCGTCCTCCTGCCTCGGTGGCCGGTCCGGCCGAACGAAGACGTCGGGCCTCGCCGCAGCCGGCGGCAGTTCGTCGTCGGGGGGAGCGACCTCGTCGGGCTCCCTCTCCCCCTCCGCCTCCGGCTTCACCTCGGGCTCGAACGCGACCGGCGGCGGCGTGCCAACCTCCTTGGCGGCGCTCGCGTCGTTGTTGAGGAGTAAACCGCTGTGGTTGCTACTCGCCTACTTGGTGTGGCAGACGCTCGCGGTCGTCACCGGCGTAAGCCTGTGGAACTGGCGGAGAGGCGCAGCGTCGTGAGCACCGTCGGCAGAACCGTGAGCGGAGCCGCCGGGCGTTTGCTCGCACGGCCACGGGAACGCGGCGACGAGTACGCCTTGTGTCCCGAGGACGGTTACTGGTTCCGTCCCGCCTACACGGCGGGCAAGTGCCCTCTCTGCGCCGCGGTCGCACCCGGCGGAGCGCCGCCGCCCCCGCTGTTGGCGCGGATGGACCGTTCCTGGCTTGGAGTGGCGGCCTTCGCGCTTGTGTCGCTCTGCATGTCGGCCCTCGTGCTGTTCATGTACTTCAAGGGGTAAGACCGGTCGACGCGCGGAGGTTCCGGCACCTATTCCTTCGACAGCCGCTCCGCGATCACGATCTCCACGATGTCGGCGACCGACTCCTGACGGTTCCAGTCGCGCTGGAGCTCGCAGGCGAGAGCAACCCAGCTGGTCGGTTGGCCGCCCGCCTGGACGACACGCTCGAGTCCGGCGCGGTGTGCCTCGACCGAGGTGCCGCCGATCGCATCGACGACCGGATAGACCTCGTAGCCCTCGCGGAGCGCGTCGAGCGACGGGAAGGCCATACAGATCTCGGTCCAAAGCGCGCACATGATCAGCTTGCGCCGACCAGTTGCTCTGACCGCCGCGACGAACTCCTCGTCCTCCCAGGAGTTGAGACCGGTGCGATCAATCGGCGGCGAATCCTCGAGCAGCTCCGCGAGCTCCGGAACAGTCGGCTGCTGCGATCCGGATGAGACGTTCACCGTCGAATGGATGATCGGTACACCGAAGGCCTTCGCCGTCTTGACGGTCGAGACGATGTTCTTGAGCAGCAGAGCGGCGTCCATCGACCGAACTGAACCGAACTGCGACGGCTGATAGTCGATCAGGATCAACGCCGAGTTCTGCGGCGTGAGCAGGTGATCGCCGAGTTGGTCTCTGATAGGCAGGCTGGTCATGCGGGATCTCCTCCGATCGATAGTCAGGCTAGGTGCCGGCGGCGTTGAGGTCTGCCGTCGGCGGCACGCTCACCGGCGCCACCCTCGCCGGGTCGGCGAGGAGGCCGCCGCGCAACAGGCCGCCGGCGATGACTGCACCTCCGACCGCGATTCCGCTCGTCCACCAGAACGCTCTGTCGTAGCCATGCGCCTGAGCGAGCTCGTTCAGAGTGGCGCTCGAACTCGATGTCGACGTGTGCGTAGCGAGGTATGACGTAATGGCTGAAGCGAACAAGGTGTTCAGTAGCGCAGTGCCAACAGAGGCGCCGAGTTGCTGTCCAACCGACACGGTCGCCGCGGCGACACTCGCATCGTGTGGTTCGACCCCGTATGTGCCGGCGGTGAACGCCGCGGCGAAGACCAGGCCGAAACCAAATCCAGCGAGAAGAATCGGGCCGAGGATCCCCTTCGAGTAACTCGTGTGCGCGCCGAGTTGGGCGAGCCAGGCCATCGCTCCCGCCGCGATGAGCAGTCCGAAGAACACAACCGGGCGCGGCCCGACTCTCGGCATAAAGACGATCGTTGCGAGGTTCGCTGCGATCGCCAGTACGGCCGAGTTCGGCAGGAAGGCGAGCCCTGTCTTGATCGGCGAGTAGCCCAGCGTCCGCTGCAGGTAGTACGTCAGGAAGAAGAACATCGCGAACAGACACAGAGCGGAGATGAAGACCGAGATGTATCCGGCGGCGCGGGTGCGATCGAGCAGGATGCGCGCGGGCAGGAGCGGATTCGCTGCGCGCCCTATCCAGATCGCGAACAGCGCGAGCAGGACAACTCCGGCAGCGAGCGTTCCCCACGTTCCCGAGGAATGCCAGCTGTGCGTTGCGGCGTTCGAGAAACCGAACACGATGCAGAACAGTCCACCGGAGACCAACAGCAGGCCGGGAACATCCAGTTCGAACTTCTCTTTGGTTGTGTGACGATCGAGCAGCAAAATCCCGCCGACGAGCGCGATGCCTGCGAAGACGAGGTTGATGTAGAGCGTCCAACGCCACGAGAGATAGTCGGTCAGTACGCCCCCGAGAAGCAGCCCGATCGCGCCTCCACCCGCGGCGACCGCGCCGAAGACGCCGAGCGCTTTGGCCCGGTCTTTCGGAGAGGTGAACGAGGTGATCAGGAGCGCCAGCGACGTCGGTACCAGCACGGCGCTGAACACGCCCTGGAACGCTCGAGCAGCGACGAGCGTCGCGAAGTTCGTCGACGTGCCACCGATGGCCGAGACGCCCGCGAAGCCGATCAGGCCGACGAGGAAGGCTGTCCTGCGGCCGATGAGATCGCTGAGCTTCCCTCCGGCGAGCAGAAGGCTGGCCGCCGCGAGACTGTATGCCGTCACGACCCACTGCCGATCGGCGGTCGAGAAGTGCAGCGCGCGCTGCGCCGACGGCAGCGCGATGTTCATCACCGTCAGGTCGAGGACCACCATGAGCTGCGCGGTGCAGATCACGCCGAGCACCAGCCAGCGTCTCCGCTCGGTGCCGGGGTCAGAACCTTCGACTGCGCTCATGGTCGTCTGCCTCCCAGCTAACGGTGATCGGTGCCGAACGCCCGACGGAACGTCGACGCGGCCAGGCTCATCGCCGCGTGCGTCGTCTCGCTGTCCCGCAGCGCGGCCAGCATCATGAAGTCGTGCATCGTTCCGTTGAAGCGGACGGACGCCGTCGGCACGTCGGCCTCGCGCAACTTCGTCGCGTACGCCTCGCCTTGGTCGCGGATGACGTCGTTCTCATCGACGATGATCAACGCAGGCGGCAAGCCTCTGAGCTCATCGAGCGTTGCACGCAGCGGCGAGACGGTGCTCTTGGAACGCAGCTCCTCCTCCGGAAGGTACGTGCTCCAGAACCACTCCATCGTCTTCGCGTCGCCGTACGGGCCGTCTTTGAACAGCCGGTAGCTCTCGGAGTCTTTGTTCGTCAGTGCATCGGTCATCGGGTAGTACATCGACTGCTGTACGAACTTCACGTCGCCGCGCTGCTTCGCCATGAGGCAGAGCACGGTCGCCATGTTCCCGCCGGCCGAGTCACCGGCGACCGCGATACGTGACGCGTCGAGCCCGTGCGTGTCGCCTTGGTCTGTCACCCAGCGAGCGACCGCGTAGCACTGCTCGATCTGCACGGGGTAGCGCGCTTCGGGCGCGAGCGTGTACTCGATGAAGGCGACCGCGGCGTGGGACGCAACGCCAAGCTCGGCTGCGAGCCGGCCGTGGCTGGAGGCGCTCCCGAAGATCCAGCCGCCTCCGTGCATGTACAGGACGACCGGCAGCGGTCCGTCGACGCCGCGTGGCTTGATGAGCAAGACCCTGACATCGCCGACCTCTGCAGGGACGGTGATCCACGCCTCGTCGACATCGGGCATCGGAACGCCGGCTTGCGCGCCCTCGAGTGCCTTGCGGACCTCATCCAGCGGCAGCTCGGAAAGCCCCGGTCCCTGGGCGAGGTACGCGGCCACCTCTGCTGCCGGCTTCTCGAGGTTGTACTTGCTCGTGGAGCTCATGCTCTGGATGCTGCGCTGACCTCGCGCGAATCGCATCCTTGAACTCCTTAGTTCGCGCTGCGCAACCGTTCAACTCATCCTTCGGTAGCGCCAGACCGAAAGCGGCACGAAGACCGCGACGATTCCGGCGATCTACGCGAGCGACCAGCCGAGCGAGCTCGATACGCCGCCGGTCAATGCAAGCTTGCGTGCCGCGTCCGCTGTCAACGTCACCGGCGAGACTTTTGCGATCGGCTGCAGCCAGCCTGGTGTCGTCGAGACGGGAACGAACACCGAGCTGGCGAAGACGAGCGGAAACAGCAATACGAACCCGGCGGTCTGTGCGGTCTCGGCTCCGCGAACGACCAGTGAGACGAAGGCGAAGATCCAGCTGAGCGCAAACCCGAACGCTGCAACGAGTGCAACGCACGCCAGCGCCGCGGGGATGCCAGCATGGAAGCTGAAGCCGACGAGATAGCCGACACCGATCATCAAGCCGATGATCAGGATGTTCCGCACGAGGTCGGCAGTCGTGCGACCGACCATGACAGCCGAGCGGGCCATCGGCATCGAGCGGAAGCGGTCGATCACGCCTCGGCGCAAGTCTTCGGAGAGACCGACGGCGGTGTTCGACGCGCGGAACGTCACCGACTGAACGAAGATCCCCGGCAGCAGGTAGTCGACGTAGCTGATCCCGTGCGGCAGCGCCAAGCCGACGGCGCCGCCGAGGACGTAGACGAACAGAACGACGAACATGACCGGCTGGATCGTCGAGAAGATGAGCAGGTCGGGTTGGCGCCAGAAGTGGCGGAGGTTGCGCACCGTCACGATCAAGCTGTCGTGAATGCTCGTCGCAACATCGCCCGACGACGGCGCATGCGGGCGCCGAGCTCGCCGCGCACGTTCCGGTGATTTCTCAGCGTCGAACGCTTCATCGGGGATCTGCTGCTTGCCGTCCTCGCTCGGCGCCTCGCCGGTCAACTGAAGGAAGACGTCGTCGAGCGTCGGCCGACGCAGACCCATTTCGCTGACTCCGATTCCGTCGCGACGAAGTTCGGCGGCAGCCTCCTCGACGAGGACGAGGCTGTCGCGCGGCGCCGGCAAGGTCAGCCTGTTCGGCCGTTCATCCTGCTCCGGAGTCCCGCAACCGACGCGAAGCAGCGCAGCCTCGGCCGCATCACGCTGCAGCACGTCGGTCAGCTCGACCTCGAGGATCTGCCCGCCGACGCGATCCTTGAGCTCGCTGCCGGTGCCTTGCGCGATCACGCGGCCGTGGTCGATGACGGCGATCCCATCTGCGAGCTGATCTGCCTCTTCGAGGTACTGCGTCGTCAGCAGGATCGTCGTCCCGTCACGGCGCAGGTCACGCACGATCTCCCAGATCTCGTTGCGACTCCGAGGATCGAGACCGGTCGTCGGCTCGTCGAGGAAGAGCACGCGCGGCTCTGTGAGCAGGCTCGAGGCAAGGTCGAGCCTGCGTCGCATCCCACCCGAGTAGGTCTTCGCCGGCCGGTCGGCGGCGTCGACGAGCTCGAATCGCTCGAGCAGCTCGGCGGCGCGGCGACGAGCGTCTGCACGAGAGAGCCGGAAGAGCCGCCCGAACATCTCCAGGTTCTCGCGGCCGGTGAGCAGCTCGTCGACAGCTGCGAACTGACCGGTCAGCGCGAGGAGCTGACGCGCCTTGGACGCCTCGGCGGCGACATCGTGGCCGAACAGCTCGGCACGTCCTGCGTCCGGCTCGAGCAGCGTCGCCAGGATGCGGACAAGCGTCGTCTTGCCGGCGCCGTTCGGGCCGAGCAGGCCGAAGACCATGCCTTCGGGAACCTCCAGGTCGACTCCGGCAAGTGCCGTCGTCGACCCGAAGCGCTTGACGACGCTCTCAACGCGGATGGCGGGCGGCTTTGAGCTCAGGGATGCACCCACGAGCCGTAGCCGAGATCCAGACGGATCGACTGCAGCACCTGGAACGTCGTGCTCTCGGTGAAGACGTCCGCCGCCGCGAGCACGCCCGCGTACTTCTCGATCACCGGCGCGGCTGCGTTCGCGACGACCTCTTCCAGGCCCCCTCTGAACGCCGCCCACGGGTTGTCGGGGTACTTCTCGAAGTAGCGCGTCAGGTCTGTGGTGTCGATCGCGTTCCTGGAGGCCTCGGCGATGTCTGCCATGTACTGCTGGTGCAACACAATGTCGTCGCGCGTCCCGAGCCGGCCGAGGTGACCGCCGATGAAGTGCTTCCACGAGTAGGCAAGCGCGTTCGCCGGCGCCTCGAGATAGCCGGGGATGTCCTCGGTCAAGTTCGACTGGAACACCGGCGCCCAGCCGGGGTTGACGACATCGATCAGCATCAGCGTGTCGTGGTCGGGAAGGTGGATGATGATGTTGTCGGGCGAGTGGTTGGCGCCGTACCAGGCGAGGTCGATGCGCTCACCGCCGATCTCGAGCGTGCGGTTGTCCTGGAATGTCTCCTCGTTCGGCGGCCGGGTGGGATCGTCGTCGCGCAGGAGCAGGCGACGTGTCTCCTCGTGGCCGATGCGCGAAACGTTCTTGTCGAACAGCGACGAAGCGCCGACGTGGTCGGCGTGGTGATGGGAGTAGATGAGGTAGTTGATCTTGTTGCCGACGCCATTCGCGGAGGCGATCTCGTCGACCGCGCGCCGGATGTTGTTGCCGATGGTCGGCGGCGCGTCGAGCAGCACGACGCCGTCGGACGTCGTGAGGAACGCCGACTGGTAGGTGCCGTCGGTGATCCAGTAGAGATTGCGCTCCACCCTGTCGACGTGGTAGCCCTGCTCGTTGAGCGCGGGGCCGATCGCAGAGCGCGGAACGGGCGCGTAGTCGGGCAGCTGGGTTGTGGTTGCCAACACGACTCCTTTCTGGTCTAAGCGAGCTGCTTCTCAGCTTTCGGTTTGCTCGTCAGGAGCTGCAATCCGGACGCCGCGACGCCGAGCGCTACGGCGATCGCGAAGACGAGCACCGTGTTCGGACCGCTCGCGCCTCGGTCGAGCGCAACCCCGGCGCCGATCACGGGAATGGAGAGGCCGATGAACAGCGCAATCAGCAACTGCGCCGTCATCGCGAGACGGTTTTCCGGTGCGGCCGCCTCGAGAACGATCCCGGTGGTCCCCTTGAAGACCGCGCCCGAGCCTGCGCCGATCAGTCCTCCGCTAATCAGGAACAACGCAAGGCTCGGCGACGAGAGACGAACCGAGGTCACGAGCAGCGCGAGACCGACCAACATCGAAATCCCGCCGAAGCTGAGCACGAGCGACGCGGGCAGTGGCGCTGTTGCAAGCTGCGCTGCGACGCCCGCGGAGAACACGATGAACAGCGTCGCACCGGCGAGCGCGTGCGAGTGGTTGTGAAGTGTCGTTGCGAGGAACAGTCCCGACAGACCGGCGAACAGTCCGTTGGCCGAGAACGCTGCGAGGGTTGCCGTGGCCGCCGGAAGCGACACCCACACCCGCGGCCGCTTAGCCGGCGAAGCGTCCTGCGTTCGCTTGCCGGTCTCAGGTGCGATCGTCAGCGCGACGAACGCGAGCGCGCCGAGCGAGATCCAGAGCAGGTAGGGCAGCACGAGTGGTTTCCTCACCCACTCGGCAAGGCAACCGGCGACCAATGGGCCGATGCCGAGCGCGCCGACGTTGATCGCCGTGCCGATGTTCCGGGCGCCGGCAACGTTAGCGCTTGCCCCCTTACGAAGTCGGAGCTCGATCAGGTAGGTGAACGCGGTGCCTGCGACGAGACCGACGGCGAACCCCGTGAACAAGCGGCCGATGAGCAGGCCCGGGAGAGACTTCCACGCTGCGAGGAGGCCCGCCGATGCCATCATCGTCGCGACCGAGGTGAGCATCACGCCTCGGCGGCCGATCCGGGACGCAAACGCAGGCACGGCGAGCAGGGCGGCGATCGTGCCGCCGGCCCAGATCGCATAGACCAGGGTGATCGTGAAGGCGGAGAGGTTGTCGCGGGTTCGATAGAGCCCGTACAGCGGACTCGGGAGCGTGGCGAACGCCATCACGATGAGAAACGCGAACGCCACCGCCGCAAAGCCGGTTGCATCTCGCCAAGTCGCGGACGCTGCCGGTGCGGAGGCGCTATCGGCCGACATCGAATCTCACCACACCTTCATGCCGCCGTCGATGACGACGTCGACGCCGGTGATGTATGAGCTCTCGGACGAGGCGAGAAAGAGCGCGAGGTTCGCGACGTCTTCCGGGTCGCCGAGGCGTCCCAGCAGTGTCCGCTCCACCATGGCGCGGGCAAAGCCACCCTCGTCTTCGTTGAGATGTGCTCGGTTCGCGCCGCTGACGATCAGGCCCGGCGAGATGGAGTTCACGCGGATGCCGTGCGCGCTTCCCTCCATCGCGAGCTGACGCGTCATGCCGAGGATCGCTGCCTTGTTCGTCGCGTGGGACAGCGACGCGAGGCTCTTGAAGCTGAGCTGCCCGTTGAGCGACGCCATGTTCACGACCACACCGCTACTTGCGATCAGGTGAGGCCATGCGGCCCGCGTCACGTAGAAGATCAGGTCGACCTCTTCGCGCCTGGCGGCGTCCCAGTCCTCATCGCTCACGTCCTCGATGAGGCCGAAGTGCGACCTGCCGGCGAGGTTGAACAGCACGTCGATCCGGCCGAGGTCACCGATCGCGAAATCGACGAACCGCTTGCAGTCGGCCGGATCGCTGAGAATGCACGGCTGTAGCGACACCATCTGGCCGCCGGCCGCCTTCACGGCCTCGAGGGTCTGCTCGGCTGCCTCGACGGACACATCGCAGCCGACGACCAACGCGCCCTCGCGCGCGAACGTCAGTGCGGTCGCATTGCCCATCGCACCGCCGGTGCCGGTGATCAGGCAGACCTTCCCGTCGAGACGGCCTGGCATCACTGCGCCCCGTACGCTGCAGCGGCCGCCTTCTCGGCGTCGGCGACGCCGACCTCATCAGTGTGGCCCGGGATCTCGCGGAAGTACCAGTAGATGGTGTCGAGCGCCGCATCGCGAAGCGGCCCTGCCCAGTCACGGAACAACTCGGTCGTGACCGCGAGTGCCGTCGTCGGAACCCCGCCCGCGTGTGCAAGACGGTCGATGGCAGTCTGATGCGCAACCTGCGACCGTCCGCCGACGGCGTCGGCGACGTAGAGCACGTCGTACCCGAGCCTCAGCGCCTCGACGGTCGCGAACGTGAGGCAGATCTCGGTGTGCAGTCCGCCGATGATCAGGCGCTTCTTCCCCGTCGCCTTTACCGCGTCGCTGAAGGTCTGATCCTCGAAAGCGTTCATCGAGAACCTGTCGATCACCTCGATGCCGTCGAGCTCCGCGAGCAGTGACGGAATCGTCGGCCCGTTGAAGCCGGCGGCGACACCGACGGTCGAAAGCACGATCGGAACGTCGTAGGCCTTGGCCGTCTTCGCCAGCAGGCGAACGTGCATCTCGACCAGGTCGGCGTTCGTCTCCGAACGGATGACCTCGAACATCTCCTTCTGGTAGTCGATCAGCAGGAGGGCGCAGTCCTCGGCCTTCCATACACCTAGGTCGTTGCTCATTTCGTGCCTCCGTTGGGATGAACGATCGAGCCGGTGATCGTTCCGGGCGCAGGCACCTATCGCATCCCAGAAATCCTTAGTCGTGGTCGATCCGACGTGCGAGCTGCGTCCGCGAGGTCACTCCGAGCTTGCGGAACGCTTTGCGCAGGTGGTACTCGACGGTGCTCGCGCTGATGAACAGTCGGGTCGCGATCTCTTTGTTCGTGTGGCCTTCCGCCGCGAGCCGCGCGATCTGCAGTTCCTGCGGAGTGAGTTGACCCAGCGTGTCGGCCGTCCGTTTTCGCGCATGCTCCCCTGTTGCTTCCAGCTCGAGCCGTGCGCGCTCTGCGAACGCGTCCACCCCGAAGTCTCGAAAGAGCTCGTAGGCGATCCGCAGTTCGGCGCGAGCGTCTACGCGCCGGCGCCCGCGCCGCAGCCACTCGCCGTACAGAAGGTGGGTTCGAGCGAGTTGCACGAGGATGCTCGTACGACCGAGCCTTGCGATTGCTTCTCTATAGAGCTCCTCTGCGTCATCGCCGTCGCTGAGCAACGCGCGCAGGCGGGCCTCGATTCCGAGAGCCCAGTCCGTGCCGGCTGCTCGAGTTGTCTCTTCGACGTGCTCGAACGCGCTACGTGCACGCTCCGGCTGACCAAGGCGAACGGCTGCTTCGATCAGTTCGGTGAGCGTCCAGATCGCCGGCCCCTCGGTGTAGAAGCGTTCGCTCGGTACGACCGCCGCCAGAGCATCCTCGTAGCGGCCGAGCCCGTTGTAGAGCGTTCCGCTCAAGAACTCGGTGACCGTCAGGGCGAGCCCTTCGTCCCGCTCCTTCGCCTCGGCGATGACTGTTCGGACCAACTCCGAGAATCCGGCCACGTCACCGCGCAGAGCGGCAATCGAGAGCCGTCCGTAGGGCACAGCTGCGATTCCGGTTGCTTCAATCGCTGCGCTCAACTCCTCCTCGAGGAGTGCCGCGGTTCGCAAGTCACCCAAGTACGCGTAGACACCGCTCCGGTTGCTGAGAACGAACGGAAGCGCTGCAACCTCGCCTGTCTGTCGCACGAGATCGAGTTGTCGTGTCGACAGAGCCGTCCAACTCGCGTCGTCCCACAGGTCGAGCGCGACCCAGCTGGCAAACCACAGCCACCGAGCCTCCTCTGACGGCAGGATCGCCTCGCGCTGGAACGCACTCAACGCCTGTTTGAGCAGCGGCGCGCCGGCCGCATACCCCGCCGTGAACCGGACCGCCAACCCTTGGAGCAGCAAATCGGACGGGCCGGCGCTCGGCGGCATCGGCGGGCCTGCGAGAGCGGCCCTGCTCACGTCAACGGCCCCGACGCCTCGGGACAGTCGACCCACGAACGTGGCCGCTGCGAGCGCCTCCAGATACGTCGCACGAGCGAGGCCAGGGTCGACCGGTTCGAGCTCTTGCGCGACGGCGACGAGTCGCGGAGTCGCGTCGCTGCCACGCCTCGATGCGAACGCGATCTCAGCTCGCAGCCGTTGCACCTGCACGCGGAGAGGATGGTCGGCGGCGGTGCTCGACTCCGCGGTCGCCAGGAGACCGCGGGCCTCGTCGAGGCCGCCTGCGTGGAACTTCGCGTGTGCGGCAGCCAACGCCCGTCGCGCGCGGCTCGAAGGCTCGGGGGAAAGCTCGACCGCACGCTCGAGGAAGGCCGCCGCGGCCGCGTAGCCGCCACGCGCTTGCGCTTGGGCCGCAGAACGCTCGAGGGCTTCGGCAACATCCTCGTCGGGGATGGAAGCCGCCTGCGCCCGGTGCCAGGCGCGGCGGTCCGGGTCGAGCTGCGGATCTGTGGCGTTCGCCAGCGCGCGGTGAGCCTCGCGCCGGTCGCTTGGCTCGGCTGAGCCGTAGACAGCGGAGCGCACGAGCGGATGACGGAACGTCGCTGCGCCGTTGAGCGTCAGCAGTCCGGCTGACTCGACGACGTTCGCAGCCGTTTCTCCGACACCCAGCTCCTGGGCTGCGCGCCAAAGAAGCGCAGGGTCGCCGAGCGGATCCGCCGCAGCGAGAAGGAGAAGTCGGCGCGCGTTGCGTGGGAGCCGTTCGAGCCGGCGTCTGAAGCTTTCCTCGATTCCGGCGGACAGTGGCAGCGCCGCGGTCAGGCCGAAGCCGCCCGCGAGCTGGGCGGGGCTGAGCCCGCTCGGCAACTCCAGGAGTGCAAGCGGGTTGCCTCCCGTTTCGGCCACGATCCGCTCGAGCACGGACTCGTCGAGCCTCGCGGGGAGAACCGACTCCAGCAGGGCTCGTGCGTCGCGCCGACCCAACGGACCGACCCGGAGCTGCGGGAGTCGAGCCAGGCCGTTACTGATCGAGCGAGTCGCGAAGATGCACGCAACTCGTTCCGCCGACAGCCGACGCGCGATCAGTGCAAGCGCTCTTGTAGAAGCGCCGTCCAGCCATTGCGCATCATCGACCACACACAGGATTGGCTGGTGTTCGGCCGCCTCTGAGAGAAGACCGAGAACGGCGAGCCCGATGAGAAACGCGTTCGGCGCCTGTCCCGCCCTCAGTCCGAACGCGACGTCAAGTGCGTCTCTTTGCGGATCGGGCAGACGATCGCGGTATTCGAGCAGCGGCGAGCAGAGCTGATGCAGCGCGGCATAGTCGAGCTCCATCTCGCCTTCGACGCCCGCCGTTCGCACGACGCGGAACTCCTCGGCCATGTCGGACGCGTACTCGAGCAGTGCGGTCTTTCCGACTCCCGGCTCGCCTTCCACGACGAGCACTGCGCCGTGACCTTCCCGCGCCGTATTCAGCAGCCGCTCGAACACTGCGACCTCGCGCTGCCTGCCGAACAACCGCCTGCTCGCTACGCCTCCGACCACGTGCTGCCTCAGGCCACGACGCTTGCGCCGGCCGGCGAGACCTGCAGCGCTTGGGCCGCCTGCCTGATGACGTCGATCACGAATTCAGGATGGGACAGCATCACCATGTGACTGCTCTCGACCTCGTACGTCGTCGCGCCCATGCGCGCAGCAAAGAAGCGCTGGAGGTCCGGCTGAATGCAGCGATCCTCCTCGGCGACGATGTACCAGCTCGGTTTCGTCTTCCAGGCCGCGGTTCTCACGTCGGCCTCGAGCACGTCGGCGGCCGGCGCACGGTGAGTGGCCCACACGACCGCCTTGTCTTGCGCCGACAGGTCGCCGGCAAAGCTCTCCACGCCCTCGGGAAACATCCAGATGCGACCGTCCGCGATTTCGACATCCGAGCAGACGTCCGCGATCGGGAAGTTCGACAGCTGCGTCTTCGATGTCTCACCGACCTCCGGAGCGAGCGCAGCGATAAAGACGAGCCCTGCGACACGGTCATCGGTTCCGGCGACCGTGATCACGCTTCCACCGTAGGAGTGGCCGACGAGAACGGACGGACTGGTGACCCGCCCGAGCGCCCGAATCGTGGCGGCGACGTCGCCATCCAGGCTCTCGAGACCGTAGCCGCTCGAAATCGCCTCGTAGCCCTCGGCCTGAAGCTCGCCGATCACCCTGCCGAAGCACGACCCGTCGGCCCAAAGGCCGTGGGCGAACACGATGCTCGGCTTGTCGTCGGCTGTCACCACCACCCCCGGATCGGACTCGCTGAACTCGGGGATGACGCTACGCCGGGCCTTCGACGATCGCATACGTCGTGCGACTTCACTTGCAGCCGTGGCTGCTCGAGCGCGGTTTTACGCCTCCTCGACGGCCGGTAGCGCATCGCGCAGTTCGGTACGCGACGTGATTCCGAGCTTCGGGAAAAGCCGGTACAGGTGCGTACCAACGGTGCGGGTCGACAGATAGAGCCGCTCGGCCACTTCCTTGTTCGACAATCCCTCAGCGGCGAGCTGCGCCACCTGAAGCTCCTGCGGAGTCAGCTGCGCCCAGGCCTCAGGAGTTCGACGCCGCGGAGTCTCGCCGGAGGCTCGTAACTCTCGCCGGGCCTGAGCGGCGCGACTCATCTGCCCCAGCGCATCGAAGGTCTCGGCAGCCTGGCGGAGAGGCACCCGCGACTCGGCGGCGCGGCGCTGCCGCCGCAACCAGGCTCCGAACGCCAGCTTCGCTCGTGCAGCGAAGAACGGGAATCCCCCAGGTCCAGTTGCGATTGCGAGCTGAAACAACGCTTCCGCGTCGGGGTCGTCAGCCAGCATCGCGGCGGCGTATGCAACCTGAACGTGCAGATGCTGCGCTCCGGTTGTCGCTGCGATCTGCCGCCACTCGGCCAGCACGGCGTGAACGAGCACCAGATCCCCTCCACCGTGTACGGCAGCTTCGACAAGGTCGGCGAGCACCGTCCCGCGCGCCCACCGGTGATACGCGACGTCAGTCGGATCGAAGACCCGCGATAGGTGTCCGAATGCTTCGGCGAAGCGACCCGCAGCGAGCTCTGCGCGACCGCGGGCGATCGCCACCATTGTGAGAAGCGGTGAGGAACCCTTCGAAAGCAAGACAGCTTCCATCTCTGCGATCAGACCGTCCGCGAGGTCTCGTTCTTCGCGTTCCGCGAGGGCGATCGCCTCTGCCAGTCTGGAAGCCGGCACATAGAGAAAGAAATTGCTCTCTTCGGCCAACTGCGCTGCCTCGGAGGCGGCGGCCAATGCCGAGCGGGTCGCCCCGAAATAGACGTCGTTCCATGCTTGGTGGGCGAGCGCGATTCCGAGTTGACCCAGACGGCCGTCGGCGCGGAGCAAGCCGACGGAGGTTCGCAGGAACGGACGCGTCAACTCGTGCGCCCAGACCACTGAGCCCGCATACCCCAAATGAAATGCATCACCGGCGTCGGCGACGACCGGCGCAGAGACCGCGCGCAGCTGCCGGATGACATCCGCCCCATTGCGTACCGGATCGACCGCGCCAAGAAAGCTTAAGCGGAGGGGGTCATCGAGCGGCACGTGGAGTCCCTTGACGAGCTCGCTCGCGTTACGGCGGACGTCCTCGCCGAGCTCGCCCCAATAGACGCGCACCATCACCGACGCGAGTGCGTCGATGGCGCCGCGATCGTTGCCGGCGGCTTGTCTCTGCTCCGCGACGGCGACGAAAGCCCCGACTGCCGCGTCCGCGGACGAGAGGCTGCCCTCGAACGTTTCCAGGTAATGGGCCGCCTCCGCCTGCTCGAAGGGCGGCAGCCCCAGCTGGTTGGCCTCTCTGAACAATCGAGCGCTCTCGCCCGAGTGGCCCAGCTCCCACGCGAGACATCCGGCTCGGTGGAGCCGCAGGCCGCGGCGCCCGAGATCGGGTGTGAGCCGAGCGCTTCGTTCCAGCGCTGCCGCGGCGACTGCATGCGCACCGCGAAGCTGCGCGCGCTCGGCGGCCGCTTCGAGCCTCACTGCCACCTTTTCGTCCGGGCCGGCAGCGGCACCGGCGGCGTGCCAGGCAGCACGGTCAGGATCATCGGCGAGAGTCTCGGCGAGAGCGGCATGCGCTCGCCGCCGCTCGTCGACGGATGCCGCCTGCTCCACCGCTGAACGAACCAAGGGATGCCGGAACCGGAAACCTTCTGGAGCAAGCTCTCCGAGTCCTGCTGCTACGGCTGTCGCCCAGCCATGCGGGCTGATTGCTCCCCCGCGGAACCTCTCCGCGGCTGCCGTCAGTCGGTCCGGCTCGGCCTCGTCGAGTGCCGCGACGAGCAGAAGTGCGCGCGCATCGGCATCGAGATCTCCGAGCCTCCCGGCGAAGGCTCGCTCGAGCCGCGCCGTCAGCGGAAACGTCTCGAATCCGGACGTCGGCTCGAGCTTGAGGCCGCTTGCCGCAATCGGGAGCTCGGTTAGGGCCAGCGGGTTCCCTGCTGCTTCTTGGAGGACGCGGACTTTGAGATCCTCGGACAGGTCTGCTCCTCGGACATCGAGCAGCGAACGCGCGGCGTCATCGTCCAGTCTCCCGATCTGAAGCTCCGCCAGCCCTGCCTCGTCGATATCGCTCGGCACACCGTCACGAACCGTGACGAGAAGTGCCACCGGCTCCAACTCCAGACGCCGCGCAACGAATGCCAGCGCCTTGGCGGAGGAACGATCGAGCCAGTGGGCATCGTCGACCGCGAGAAGAACCGGCGCGTACGCCGCCATTTCCGAGATCAGCCCGAGAGTGGCGAGACCGATCAGGAACACATCAGGGGCGCCACTTGGAGCGGTAAGTCCGAAAGCCATCTCCAGCGCATGGCGCTGCAGCTCCGGCAGTTCGCTCCTCAGCCCTAGCGATGGAAGCAGGAGCTGGTGCAGTCCGGCGAACGGGAGCTGCGCTTCAGACTCCACGCCGTTCGCGCTGAGCACTGTCAGACCGAGCGAGTGCGCCCGTTCGGACGCCGCTGCGAGCAGCGTCGACTTGCCGATCCCTGCTTCGCCGCGGACAACGAGCGCTCCGCCATGGTCAGCGAGCTCATCGACGATCCGATACAGCCGCGCCAGCTCCTCGTCCCGCCCGAGCAGTGACGGCGGCGGATGATCGATCTCGCTGACTGAACTGGGTTCGCTCACCGTCAACGATCAAATCACGCCGAATAGTCAGTGCGTCGGCGTGGCGCTCGGCATGGTGCGCCACAGACCCCAACCGAGCGGGACGAAGGCCCACGCGGCGACGATTCGGTAGAGGAGCACCGCGGCGATCACTGCCGCGCTCGCACCGCCCGCGAGTATGAGCCCGGCGCTCATGGTCGCTTCGATCGTGCCGCCGCCTCCCGGAAGAATCGGGATCGCCGAGACGAGTTGGCCGAGCGTGTAGGCGACGACCACCGCCCGGACGGAGATCGTCTGGCCCACCGCTGCGAGAGCGGCGAAAAGAACCGCAGCGTCGAACAGCCAGTTGAGAAAACCGAGCACGAGCAACGACACGAGGTGATTGGCAGCGATCGGCTGCTCGGGCGGAGTGTCAGGCCCGCTCAGATGTCGTACCGCCCAGAGCGCGGCCGGAACGAACCGGCGGCGACCGATTACGGCTGCGATCACGATGGCGGCCGCGACACCGAGTACCGGATACCGCGCTTGCGATCCGAAGCCGTTACTGCCGACGGCGAGACCACATGCCGAGAGCAGCACGAGCGTCACGATGCCCAACAGGCTGGAGACCAGCAGCGCGAAGACAGCGACGGAACGCTGGACCGCGTATCGCCGCAGTTGCTCGTACCAGTAGATCGCAGAGATCGCCTGCCCGCCCGGTATGGAGTTGATCATTGCGATACCGATCACCGTGAGCGAGAGGAGAGCCCGAAACGGAACCGTGACCGCGCCGAGTTGCAGCAGCACCCGAACGAGCGCCGCGTAGCAGACGAGCGATGCGAGCTCGGCCGCAACGGCCACGGCGATCCAGCTGGGTTGCGCGCGCCCGAGCCCGGAGAGTGCGTGCGCGATCGCGTCACGGCGAACCACGACCAGATAGACGGCAACGCCGAGGGCGGCCGCCGTCCCGACGATCCTCAACGCACGCAACGGCAGCCTCGCCCAGAACGCATGCAGCGTCCGATCGAGTCGATGCAGCCCACACAGCGCTCGATCGCGGGCGCGTAGCTCGCGCACGCTCGCGGGGCAATCCCGCAACCGAGGTCTCGTCGCGCCGGACACGGCCGCTCCCGTAGAGGTCATCTCATTGATGATCGCCGCGACCGGCATGGGCTCGCATCACGGAACCCCCTAGTCTGCGAACGCCCGCTACATGTCGAAGTCGTAGAAGCGCGTACGGAGCACGACCAGGTCTGCGTCGCCGAGCAGGGGCGAGCCCACGACCCCGTTGTGCAGTCGTGCCGAGTGATAGTGGTGCGGCGCCAGCTCGACGGCCTCGGCGTGGACGTCATGCTCGTGCCAGCGCACCGCGGCATCGGGTGAGTCGCAGAGGATGAGATTGCCGTAACCGCCCTGCGGGAGCGCGAGATCGAAGTAGCTGAGGACGCCGGGAACGAGCTCGAGCGTGTCGACGATCGCCTCTTCGAGGCGATGGATCGGGTCGTGGTCGACGTCGGCGCGCGCCTGGCCGAAGAAGCCGACTGTCGTCAGCTCGTCGGCCGCGAAAAGCGCGTCACGGTCGGGGACGCGAATCCAGGTCCGGTTGCCGGCGGCGTCGACCTCCCGCACGAGCACGCCCGGGCCCGGCGGCGGCGACTCGAGCCAGCCGCGTGCGAAGGTGCGCATATGCCCGACCATGTCCCGCATGACCGCCGCGTCGTGCTCGGTGTTCGCGGGGTCGGTGAACGGGCGCGCGTCGCTCATAAGTGATCGCATCGTAGTGCGCCAACCCGGCGCGCGATTTCGTGGCCACAACTTCCCGCTCATGCCGTTCGCTCATGGTCTCTCCCCCAGGTGTGGTGGCATAGCCGGTGCTTGGCGCCATGAATGACCGGCGATGCGGTCGACGATGGCGTCGGCGGCTGCGAGGCCCGCCGCGATTCGGTCGTGGCCGGGCTGGCCCAATACGACGCCGGTGACCGTCGTCCGCTTGCCGTTGATCCAGCGGATGGCGCGGAACGCGAAGCAGCCGCCGGCCGCCGCGTCCGAGCCGGTCTTGACGCCGACGAACCCGCTCTGCCCGAGCAACGTGTTGGTGTTGTGCACGGTGCCGGCGACCGGCAGCGCCGCGTTCGGTGTGGCGACGATGCTCGCGAACACCGGCAGGCGCATGGCCCGATCGACGACACGCAGCTGATCGGCAGCAGTCGACACGGTTGCGTCGTCGAAGCCGCTCGGATCGGTGTAACGCGTGTGGGTCATGCCGAGCGACCGTGCAGTGGCATTCATTCGCGCAACGAACCGGCCGACGGAGCCTGTGTCCCACTGCGCCAGAACCGCGGCGATGTTGTTCGCCGACGGCAGCAGCAGCGCCTGGAGTGCCTGCCGTTCGGTCAACCGCTCTCCGGCCGCGATGGACACGACCGACTCCTCCCTCTCGCGCCGGCGGTCGGTGTCGGCGACATCGGCGTCGGTCAGCGTGATCGTCGGGCCGTCGTCGCCGGGACGTAGCGGGTGGTGGCGAAGCACGAGGTAGGCCGTCATCACCTTCGCGACGCTTGCGATTGCAGCCGCGTGCTGGTTCGGGCCGGCGTGGATCTGCGACTGCCCTACTCGGACGGCGGCTTGGCCGTCTGCCGGCCACACCGTGCTGGGCAGCGCTTTGCCGAGCGCACCACGGTGCTCACTGCGGAGGACGTCGATCGGTGACGTGACCGTCGAGGACGACGGGGTCAGCAGCTGGTGGCCGAGGGCTCCGGCGATCGCGGCGACGGCGGCCAGCACGCCGGCGACACGGATCCAGCGGATCCGAATCCGTCGGGCCGTCGTTCGTCGTCGACTGGGGTAGGCCATGCCGCCATTCAAGGGAGCGTGGCGTTGCCGGCACGTATCCGGTTTTCGATATGCCGACGACATGCGCCGCCTCGTAGCATCGGGGGCATGCGTGTGTTGATCGTCGAGGACGAGCCCTACATGGCAGAAGCCATCCGCGATGGCCTACGCCTGGAAGCGATCGCTGCAGACATTGCAGGTGACGGCGACACGGCCCTGGAGCTGCTGCGCGCCAACGTCTACGACATCGCCGTGCTCGACCGGGACATTCCGGGACCCAGGGGTGACGAGATCGCCGAACGCATCGTCGCTTCCGGCAGCGGCATGCCGATCCTCATGCTCACCGCTGCCGATCGTCTCGACGACAAGGCCTCCGGCTTCGAGCTCGGCGCGGACGACTACCTCACGAAGCCGTTCGAGCTCCGAGAGCTCGTGCTCCGCCTCAGGGCGCTCGACCGCCGGCGTGCACACAGCAGGCCACCCGTGCGAGAGATCGCAGGACTGCGGCTCGACCCGTTCCGCCGCGAGGTCTACCGCGACGGCCGCTACGTCCCGCTGACGAGGAAGCAATTCGCAGTGCTCGAGGTCCTCGTCGCTGCCGAAGGCGGTGTCGTCAGCGCCGAGGAGCTACTGGCGCGAGCATGGGACGAAAACGCAGACCCGTTCACGAACGCCGTGCGCATCACTGTCTCGGGACTGCGCAAACGCCTCGGCGAGCCCTGGATCATCGCCACCGTGGCCGGCGTGGGATACCGCATCGACACGCAACCGGACACCGGGCGCGAGGGAGGCGAGGGTGGATAGAGCCCCTGGGTTGAGCGTTCGCCTCAAGCTCACGCTCAGCTACGCCGGCTTCCTGATGCTCGCAGGTGCCGTACTGCTCACCGCCATGTACTTCTCCCTTTCGCGTGGAGTGCACCCTGGTGTGATCTTCCTGGTGGAGAGCCACGGCGCTCTGCTGCACTACTTCGCCCCGATCGCAACGGTCGTGATGACGTTCCTGCTGGTTTTCGGCCTGCTGGGAGGGTGGCTTCTTGCCGGCCGCATGCTCGCTCCCCTGACTCGCATCACCGACGCCACACGCGTGGCCTCGGACGGGTCGCTCTCCCATCGGATTCAGTTGGAAGGCCGCAGCGATGAGTTCCGCGAACTGGCGGACGCGTTCGACAGCATGCTCGCGGGGTTGGAAGCACACGTCGCCGAACAGCAGAGATTCGCAGCCAATGCCTCCCACGAACTACGCACTCCGCTCGCGATCACGCAGACACTTCTCGACGTCGCCCGCAGCGATCCGAATCGCGACACCGGCGAGCTCGTCGACCGCCTCCACGCCGTCAATACCCGGGCGATCGACCTCACCGAAGCGTTGCTCCTGCTCAGCCGCGCCGACCAACGGTCCTTCACCCCAAAACGCGTCGACCTGTCCCTCATTGCCGAAGAAGCCGCCGAAACGCTCCTCCCACTCGCAGAGAAACGCGGCCTCACCATCGAGACCTCCGGCGACGTAACCCCCACCATCGGCTCACATGCGCTGCTGCTGCAGCTGACGACGAACCTCGTGCAAAACGCGATCGTCCACAATCTGCACGACCACGGCACCGTGTGGGTCACGACCGGCGTTCACGGCGAGAGTGTCGTGCTCACAGTCGAGAACACCGGCGAGAAGCTCGCCCCACTATTGGTTGCCACGCTTGCCGAGCCGTTTCAGCGCGGCGCCGAACGCCTACGCGGCGATCACGCAGGTGTCGGCCTCGGCCTGGCAATCGTCAAGAGCATCACCCAGGCACACGACGGAACGCTCACCCTCACCCCCCGCGCCGCCGGCGGGCTGCGCGTCACCGTGCAACTCCCCGCCGCGCCTGCTGCGGCAGCTATGTAGCGAACTTGAGCGTCTTCAGGAGCGTGGCCGCCCGGGTGAGGAAGGCTTCGAACTGGTCTGCCGGAAGCTCGGCGTTTTCGAGGTACACGACGACCGTCTTGCCGTGCACATTGAGGGCGATGATCCTGAAGACTTTTCCCTGCCCCATGCCGTAGTTGTCCGGATACCACTTCGCCACGGTGCTCTTGGGACTGAACGGGATGAAGACATGCTCGTTGCCGACCACCTTGCCGTCGAACTGGATTCCCGAGTAGCCGCCGAGCTTGACGGGTGAGGTCGCCTCGTAGGCCGCACCGTGGCCGCGTGTTCGCAGGCCCGCGACTACTACACCGAGGGTTGGCGTCGAGCCGTAGGGCGTCATGATCGTGATCGCGCCCTGGGCGGCGTGAGTGTCGTGTTGTTCGAAGGTGACCCAGCCGTAGAAGGGGGCGACGGTGCTCTTCTTGTGTTGGAACGAGGAGTCGGACTTCCACTGCGCTCCTCCCCAGCTTCCGTCCGGGGACGTAACGCGGATCGGCAGCGGAAAGTCGCCCGCCTCGTATGTGACGCCGGCGGCGAGCGCTGCCACGTGTCCGGCGGGAGTGAGGAAGGCGTTCCTGTAGAGCTCGCGCGGAGTGCCGTTCGCGGCCGCGGCGACCGCCAGTACGGAACAAAGCAGCGCAGTTGCGACCGCCGAGATGATCGTCCGGTGCTTCACGGTGTCTCCTTCTCCAGCGTGGTTAAGGGATCAACTTGGCGGCAGTTCGCATGACGCCAGGTAGTAGGCAGGGTTTTGGGTGATCAGGTTGTGCCAGACGAGCGCGAGCGGGAAGAGCCGGTCAGCGAGTTGCTGCGAGCCTCCGAGTACGCGGACGCCGACGCGGAAGTGCCTGATTGCCTGGCACTCGACGTGGGCCTCGTTGAGTCTCCAGCGCCAGTGTCGAACGTGATAGCTCTCGTGGACGAGCGACAGGACGGCGAGCGCCTTCGTGCTGTCCTCGGCGTTCGAAGACGCGAGGTTGTCGAGGATCGGGCAGAGATCGGCGCGGAACTCCACGACCTCCGTCTGGGTAAAGGTTCTCCCGTAGATCTCCTCGGGATGTAGCGGGTCGCCGAGATCGGAGCCCCATTCGTCGGGCGAGTCGGGACAGCGAACCTGCGCGGGCGTCCCGCTCGAGAAGACCTGGACGAAGGCTGCGATATGCGGATTCGTCGTCGTCACAGCATTCGCGCTCGCCTGCGCAGCCCCACTACCGAAGAGCAGCGCGGCCGCGACTATGAGCGCCGCTGCGCGAAACGCGCGCCTCGTTGCGGTTCGGAAGAGCCGCCCGATGATCACCTGCTCCATGGCCGGCACGTTCTCGACCGGACCTACCGGTTCCCTACCGGCCTGCTACCGGATAGCGTCGGCGTGCATGCTCGGGTTTCGGATCCTCGGCCCTCTCGAGGTGCTGGACGACGACCGGCCGATCCGGCTCGGCGGCCCGAACCAGCGCGCGGCGCTCGCGATCTTGTTGCTGAGCGCGAACCGCGTCGTCTCGGTCGAGCGCCTGGCGAACGACCTCTACGCCGGCGCGCCGCCCGTTACGGCCGTAACGCAGGTGCAACGGCAGATCTCCGAGCTGCGGAAGCTGCTCGGTCCAACGGCAATCGAGACGCGATCGCCCGGCTATCTCGTGCACGTCGAGCCCGGCCAGCTCGATCTCGACCTGTTCGAACGCTGGGCGCACGAGGCGACGCAGGCTCTCGATCGCGGCGATGCGGAGGCGGCGCAGGACATGTTGACGAGAGCGCTCGACCTGTGGCGCGGCGCGCCGCTCGCCGACCTCACGTACGAGTCGTTCGCACAGACCGCGATCGCGCGACTCGACGAGCTGCGCCTGACCGTGCTCGAGCGGCGATTCGACGCCCAGATCGAGCTGGGACGGCACCATGACGCGCTTGCGGAGCTGGAAGCACTCGTCTGGACTCATCCGCTGCGCGAGCGGCTGAGGAGTCAGCTGATGCTTGCGCTCTACCGCGCCGGCCGGCAGGCGGAGGCGCTCGACGTCTACCGGAAAACGCGCGAAACGCTCGTTTCGGAGTTCGGGATCGAGCCGTCGAAGGAGTTGCGCGAGCTGGAGCGGCGGATCCTCACCCATGACCCAACCCTCGACGCACGAGTGGGAGAGCCTAGGGTGCCGACCCACCCGAGTCGCACGCTTCTCGTCGTCCCGTCCGCCGACGCCCACCTCGACACGCTCCTGTCGATCGGAGAACCCCTGACCCGAACCGAGGAGCGCGAGCTGATCATCGCCAGGCTAGTCGCGGATGCCAGCGAGCTGGCCGCGGCGGCCGCCGTCCTCAACGCGCGCTGCGCAGCGATGCCGGTGGTGGCGCGCGGAGCGGCGTTCACCGCGCTCGAACCGGAGCGCGACATCGTCCGGCTCGCGACGAACTATGACGTCGAGCTCGTGTTGCTCGACGAGCACTCGCGGGCGGACATCGACGCGGTGGCTATGTATTCGCCGGCAGACGTCGCCGTGCTGCACGGTGCAGGGTTGGAGTCGGGCGAAGGAGTGTTCGTCCCGTTCGGCGGTACGGCGAACGACTGGGCGGCGCTCGAGCTCGGCGCGTGGCTCGCTGCGTCTCTGCGCGAGACGCTGCGGTTGATCGGGACGGCGGCCGACCCGAGTCGTGGCCGCCGCGACGCCAGCCGCCTGCTCGCCGACGCGTCGCTCGCCGTGCAGCGCGTGGTCGGCGTCGCGGCCGAGCCGCTCCTCGTGGAACCAGATGAAGATGCCCTTGCGGCTGCCGTCCGGCCGGCAACGATCGTTGTCACCGGCGCCGGGCGACAGGTTGTGTTGAACCAACACGGGGGCCCGCCGGTGCTGCTCGTGCACCGCGGGACACGGCCGGGCGGGCTCGCACCGCGGGACAGCTGGACACGCTTCTCATGGTCGCTCGAGGGTTAGCGATTCTTAGCGCGCAAAGCGGAAGGACCGTACGACCTTTGTGTAGTCGTCGAGCCGCGAGTCGCCGCGCATATCGTCGATCTCGATCCCTAGCGTGCCGCCCTTGTAGTGCAGGAGGTAGAGACGCATCACCGCTGGCGGCGGCCACATCGAGTGGTTCATCCCGTCGGGCGAGGGCGGCAGACCGGTAATCGCCTGCTGCCCGAGGTCGCCGCCCCACCCGGGGCAGGTACGCGTGAAGTCGGCCGGCATGCGGAGGTCGACGACGATCCCCGAGAGCCCGCCGATGGTCGCGCGCCGAGGTGACACGGGTGCGAAGCCGGGCTGGTCACGGAACCAGCGCACGAATTTCTCCGGTGTGTGGATTCTGCCGTGCCCCTCGGCGCACCGTCCGTTCCCGGTCGCGATGCTCGTGAAGACGTCGATGTAGTCGCTCCCGCCCAGGTCGACTGCCGAGAAGTCCCCACCGGGCGGGATCAAGCCGAAGTAGCCGATCTTGTCCCCCGAGTTCGTCCAGCCGACGGGCACGGTGTATGTCAGCCGCGGGTGCATCGAGGTGGATGTGTACGTGCCGGGCGCGAGCTCGCCCTTGCACGTGCCCTGGAACGGGTCTGTGCAGAACCCGCTCAGCGCACTGAGATTCGCGGCCGCGGCCGCGTCGACCGTCAGCGCTCTCGCGATCGCGGCCATCGGCGCGAGCGCGCCGTCGAACACCTGCGCCGGCGCCTCGAGCGCGATCGCGAGCGTATGCGTGAGCGAGCCGATGCGGACGGGCGCGAGATAGAGGCGCGTGCGGTAGCCGCTCATCGCGCGGAGCGGCCCGCCGGGGGCAGCCAGGTAGCTGCGGTCACCCGCCGTCGCGCGGAGGTCGACGACCGAACTGGTCAGCACCGGCCTCGCGATCAGGATGGTCTGCGGCGGTGTGGCGCTCAGGCCGGGAAGTTTCTGCAACCACGACGCCAGACCGTGCGGAGTCGTCGACACGTTCTCGCTCGACGCGTGCGGGTCGAGCCGGAATCGCAGCGTCGCTCCGGTCGGCGACACGAGCACGGGCCGGCCTGCGCGGTCGGTGCGCCGCGTCCAACCCGCCGGCAAGCGCACGGTCAACCGCGGAGGGGTCCCGCGCAGGACGAAGGTGACCGGGAGACGCGGGTGGGCCACCGGCGGGATCGTCGCCGGCCGCGCAACCGGCGTCGAGACGGCTGCGCGACTGCAGGGGCCGGCGTTCGTCGCGTTGAAGCCGGCGTTCTGGAGCTGGTCGGAGTAGATGGCGACCGCGCCCACCACGTCCGTCGTCGGAGACATCCCGAAGAAGAGGTGCTTGCCGACCGTCCAGCCCCACACGTCGCTGCCGTGCGTGTTGTGCGGCGACGCCTTGAGGGACGTGCCGTAGACCCGCTTCAAGTCCGCGACCGTTGAGCATGGGCCGATGCCGTCGGCCGTCCGGTCGGCCTCGTTCCACGTCGCGATCTCGACCGCTTCGTCAGTCGTACCGACGAAGTAGGCGCTGAGGTTGCGAGGGGGTTGAGTCAGCACGGAGTAGTTGGGCGGTGTCGACATGATGAGCGTCCGCCCGCCGTCCCACAGGCGCTTCACGAGCCCCGTCGAGTCGCCGAGCCGTGCGCCGGCGATCTCCGTGGGGGCGATCGTCACGGGCCGGCCGCTCCCGCCGGAGAGGACGAGTGCAGCGGTGGTCGCCGCGGCGGCAACGACCAAGGTGACAGCCACGACCGCGAGCAGTCGACGCCGTGGTCTTCGGCGCGCCACGACGTGGCCGCTCAGCGCCGCGCGCGCTGCGGCTGCGAGCTCGCCGCAGGTCGCGTATCGATCGTCCGGGCTCTTCGCCAGCGCGATCGCGAAGAGCTCGTCGAACGCCGCGGGAAGATCTGGACGAACGTCGGTAAGCCTTGGCGGCGGCTCGTTGAGATGCGCGAACACGACTGAGAGCTCCGAGTCGCGCGCGAACGGCCGCGCACCGGCCAGGCACTCGTAGAGAACGCAGCCGAGCGAGTAGACGTCGGCGCGCCCGTCGATCGTGCCGCCCTCGATCTGCTCGGGCGGCACGTAGTCGATCGTGCCGACGAACCCGCGGTCGCCGGTGAGGCTGCTGACGGAGGAAACGTGGCGCGCAAGCCCGAAGTCGCAGATGTAGGCGCGGTCGCCGCTGAGCAGGATGTTGCCGGGCTTCACGTCACGGTGGACGAGGCCATCGGCGTGCGCCGCGTCGAGGGCGCCCGCAACCTGCTCGACCAGCATGACGGCCTGCTCCGGCTCGAGCCGTCCGTCCGCGCGGAGACGCCTCCGCAGGTCGGTGCCCTCGATCAGCTCCATCGCAAGGTAGAGGCGGCCGTCGACCTCGCCGGACGCGAGCGTGCGGACAACATGCGGATGCTCGATTCGCGCTGCCAAATCCGACTCGCGCAGAAAGCGCCGCCGAAACCGTTCGTCGCCGGTGCCGACACGGTCGAGCAGCTTCAAAGCGACGAGCGAGCCCTCGGCGTCGCGGGCGCGGTAGACCTTGCTCGCCGCTCCCTCGCCGATCAACGCGTCGATGCGGTACGAGGCGATCACTGTTCCGGGTTCGAGCTCAGGCGGCATTGGTGCAGGGCCCCTCGCTGAGCGCGTTGTAGCCCGCCGAGCTCAGCGTGTCGGAGTAGACCGCGACGGCGCCCACGCGGCCTCCGGCGGGTTTGGTCAGGGCGAAGAAGAGGTGCTTGCCGACGAGCCAGCCGAGACCGTGATTTCCGGTTGCTCTGACCAGTCGCTTCCCGTACGCGCGTTGGAGCTGCGCGAACGACGAGCACGGGCCGACGCCGGCGGCAGTGCGGTCGTTCGCGCTCCGCGTGATCAGCTCGACGGCCTTGTCGACGGTTCCCGCGAAGTAGGCGTCGACTGCGCTATGCAGCAGCGAGTAGTCGGGGGGAAACTGCGCGCTCAGTTTCACCCCGCCGCCCCAGAGGCGCTCGAGCGCGATGTTGGACTGGCCGAGCCTCGCCGCGCCGATGCCGATCGGCGTGATCGTCGCGGGCAGGCGCGCGTTGCCGTGGCCGCTTACGAGGAGGACTGTGGCCGCTGCCGTCGCGGCGACCACGGCGACGCCGGCTGCGAGCGTGAGGCGGCGGCGCGACCGCCTGCGTGTGAGCACCCGTCCCTGCAGCGCGGCGCTGGCCGCCCTCGCGAGTTCGGGACACGACGAGTAGCGGTCGGCGGGGGATTTCGCCAGCGCCGTCGCGAACACGTCGTCGAACGCCGCGGGAAGGCCGGAGTCGGCGTCGGTTGCGCGCGGCGGCGGCTCGTTCAAGTGCGCAAACACGACGGAGAGCTCGCTGTCGCGCTCGAACGGGCGCAGCCCGGTCAAGCACTCGTAGAGAACGCAGCCGAGCGAGTAGACGTCGGCGCGCACGTCGATCGTGCCGCCCTCGATCTGCTCGGGCGACACGTAGTCGATCGTGCCGACGAACCCGCGGTCACCAGTGAGGCTGCTGACGGAGGAGGCGTGGCGCGCAAGCCCGAAGTCGCAGATGTAAGCGCGATCGCCGCTCAGCAGGATGTTGCCGGGCTTTACGTCGCGATGGACGAGACCTAACCGGTGCGCCGAGTCCAGCGCGTCGGCGATCTGGCCGATCAGGGCGACCGCGTGCTGCGGGTCGAGGCGGCCCTTCGTCCGGAGCACCCGGCGCAGGTCAGAGCCGTCGATCAACTCCATCGCGAGGTAGAGCCGGCCCGCGTCCTCGCCCGACGCGATCGTCGGGACGATGTTCACGTGGTCGAGGCTCTCGGCGATCTGGGACTCGCGAAGGAAGCGCTGCCGGAAGCGCTCGTCCTCGGACAGCTCTTCGTCGAGCAGCTTCAGCGCAACGAGGCGCTCGCCGTCGTGCGCGCGATAGACCTCTCCCATCGCACCGCGACCAAGTAGCGCCTCGATTCGGAGGCCGCCGATGACTGCACCGGTGGGCAGCTCTACACCCATTGCCCCTAGAGCATCGCGCCGTTCGCGGCCTCAGGCAAGGGGCGAGGACGCAATCTCTCTCATGCCGGTCGCGCGTAGACGACCAGACGGTACTTGCTCGATCCACGGGGCCAGCAGGTGGTCAGGAGGACTCGCTCGTACCTCGTGAGATCGGCGATGTGCAGGTTTGTTGCGAGGACGAGCTTCTGCCCGGTTACGCGGTAGGGGTGGCGCTCCCCCGCCCGGCTGAGGTAGATCCGGTCGCCGTTGCGCAGGTCGTTGATGTCGTGGAAGGGGCCGTGACCGTGGAAGCCGGGTACCGGCGTGACATCGTGCGCGGCAATCGCCACGGTCGTGCCTTGGCCCGGGCGGCCGACCCTGGGCCAGAAGATCGGGCCGCGGTCGAGCCTGGTTCCGATCGCGGCGGTGACACCGATCCTCGGTATGGCGATTGTCGTCGGAGCGACGCTCGCGCCGGCGGGGACGACGAAGGTCAGCCCCAGCACGGCTACTGCTGTGATGAGGCTGACCTTGCGCATGTTCATTTCGTGAGAGGGGCCTTACGGGGTGCGGTCGCGGCCGCCATCAGCGCTGTCTGGCCCGTCGTCGCCTTCTTCGGCTTGGGCGTGACCACCGGAGGCGTAAGCACACCCGGCTGGGCCGGCGGCTGCTTGGCGGGCGGCGCGGGCGGCTGAGCGGGCGGAGGAGTCGCGGTGACCGGCGGCTCCGACGTCGCGTCCGTCGTGGTCGCCGCGGGAGGGGCTTGCGGGGTCGGCGTCGTGGTCGTCGTGGATGTGCTTGTGGTTGTGCTCGCGCCACAACCGTCGCCGTTCCCGAATCCCTTGTCGCCACCGTTGCCCTTGTTCGAGCCGTTGCCGTTGCCGGTGTCGCCCGACTGGTTCTGGCCGCAGTTGCCCGAGCCGTCGCCGTTGTGGACGCAGGTGCCGTTCTCGTCGTGGAATCCCGGCTGACACGTATTCGTGCCACCCCTGTCCACGCCACCGTTGCCGTTGTCTGCGACGGCAAGGCCGGCGAAGATTCCGAGCGAATCACGATCGCCGTCAGGGCCGCGGTTATGAATCTGTTCACGTGAGTTGCCTCCTCGAAGTAGGTAGCGACGTCAGGGTCGTGCGCGCGCGGGGCCCGCCGGCGAGCCCCGCGCACGCGCTGGACAAGCTCCGCGTTACGGCACCACGACGCCGTTCACGAGCAACTGGATGGCTCCGGCCGTCAATCCGCTGTGATCGACGGCGTCGCTGCCCGCGAGGGTGTTGAGCTCGAGCCGGTCGTTCGCGGCCTCCGAGTGGAGGACGTCGACGGTTGGGGAGAGACCACTGACCGTGACGCCGCCGCTGACGGTGATGCGGTCGTTGCCGTTCGTGCCGTTGACGACGACACGGTCAGCCGCGGCGTCGCCGGCCGATCCGCCGAGCGTGCCGGCGAGATCGACGCGCACGTTGGTGACGCCCGTTCCGGTGAGGTCGTTGACGGTGATCACGTCGGCTCCGCCGAGCGCGTTGAAGGCGACGTTCTCCACGCCGCGGGTGTCCATCGTGATGGCCCCCGGGTTGCGGAAGAACGTGAGCCGGTCGCCGTTGGCGGACACGGTGACGTTCTCGCTCGCGGCGGCGCCGTTGAAGATCATCGTGTCGCTGCCGTCCCGGCCTTCGATCGTGTCGCTGCCGTCGCCCGGATCCCAGACGAACGTGTCGTCGCCGGCACCGAGATCGGCCACGTCGTTGCCGCCGTTGCCGTCGATCGAGTCGTTGCCCTCTTCGCCGAGCAACGTTTCAACGCCCGGGCCACCGGAGATCCGGTCGTCGCCCGCGCCGCCGTCAAGCGTCGTCGTGATCGTCTGGGCGGCAAGACCGGTTGCCGAGATGGAGTCGGCTCCGTCGAGGCCGTTGACGACGAGCTCGTCGGTCGGCTCGGCGTGCAGAACCGCAACACGTGCGGCCTGGCCAGTGACCCCAACGCCGGACGCGTCACCCGTGACGTTGACGACGTCGTTCCCCTTCGTCGCGTCGACCGCGACGTGATCCGTCTGGCCGTCGCCTGCGGCACCGCCGAGCGCGCCGGCAAGATCGACGTTGACAGACGAGACGCCGGTCCCGGTGAGGTCGTGGACGGCGATCGAGTCGGAACCGCCGAGTGCGTTGAAGTCGACGTTCTCGACGCCGCCGGTGTCCATGGTGATGTTCCCAGGGCTGCGCGCGAACGTGACCCGATCGCCGTTCGCCGCCACGCTGACCGTCTCGCTCGCGGCCGCCCCGTTGAACACCATCGTGTCATTGCCGTCCCGGCCTTCGATCGCGTCACTGCCGTCGCCCGGATCCCAGACGAACGTGTCGTCGCCGGCACCGAGATCGGCCACGTCGTTGCCGCCGTTGCCGTCAATCGAGTCGTTGCCGGACCCGCCGACGAACGTCTCCGCGCTGGAACCGCCGAGCAGCGTGTCGTTCCCGTCGCCCCCGGCGATCGTCGTCGGGATGCTGTTCGTGAACGCGCCGTTCGCCTCGTCGATCCGCACCAGGTCGTCGCCCGCGCCGCCGTCGACCGTGATCGTCTGGACGGGCTCGAGGTGGACATTGAAGTCGGCCGAGCCGTCGTCGCCTACGTCGACCTGCAGGACGTCGCTGCGACCGGCCTCGAGCCGAAGCGCAATCTTGTCGTTTCCAGCCGTCCCGACGATAACGAGTCGACGGTGGTTGGACCGCGTCCTCCGCTCGATGGAATGCACTCTCTGTGAATGCGAAGAGGCAGACGGAGCCTTCTCCCGAGCGGCCGCGGTTCCGCCGAGCGTCAGGGCTCCGACGATAGCGACGGCCGAAGCGGCCAGCCTGAGTTGAACGTCATTCTTCATCGGTCTTCCTTTCGGAGAGGTACGTGTCGGGTGCTAAGACACCGATGCACGTCGTCTATTCCGGCGGGAAGAAATGTGGTCGGCCGGTGTCTCTCAGGGTGTGCGCATGTGGTTACGCTTTGGTGGTGCGATGCGGATGAGACGTCGACGATCAGATAACGCGTTCGATGGGGAGACGGTCGAGCTCGCCGCGCTTGCGGACGGCTCGCTTTCGGACGAGCGCAGGTTGCAGCTCGAGGCGGACGTCGCCGCGTCGCCGGAGCTGCGCGAGCGGCTCGCCGAGCAGCAGGAGGCGATTGCCCTCACGCGGAACGCCGTCGCCGAGGTCGAGGCACCCCAAGCGCTGCGCAGACGGATCGAGGCGCAGCAGCAACCGCGCGCGGCCCGCTCACCGCGGCGGTTCGTCATCGCAGGCGCTGTGGCGGCGGTCGCTGCGGCCGCCGCAATCGGGGCGGTCGCTCTCAGCGGCGGCGGCTCCAGAGCCGGCTTCCGTGCGGCGCTCTCGCCGACGAGCCTCGCGCCCGGAGCGAACGGCGAGGCGACGCTCACGAGGCAACCGTCCGGTTGGCGAGTCGAGCTCGACGTACCGGGGCTCCCTCGGCTCGCCGGCGGCGCCTTCTACGAGGCGTGGCTTCGAAACGACGTCGGCGTGCTCGTCCCGATCGGAACGTTCAACGACGGCCGCGACGTCACGCTCTGGGCCGGTGTCGCGCCGACTCGGTTCACGACCCTGACCGTGACCCGCGAGCGGGCAGACGGCGACCAGACCTCGTCCGGCGAGAAGGTGCTCGTCGGAACTGTCACCCGCAGCGGCTGAGCGACGCGTCAGTCGATGCGGTCGCCGACCATGCGGACGACCTGTTCCCGCGCCCGATAAAGGCGGCTCATCACCGTTCCTTCGCGGATCCGCAACGCGCGCGCGGCCTCCTTGTAGGAGAGGCCGGCGATGTCGACTGCCGCGAGGACGTCGCGAAAGTCGTCCGGAAGCGCCGCCACGGCGGCGAAGAGCTCGGCTGCCTCGAGCGCGGTCTCCGGCTGCCGCGCTCGCGCGTCGGGCACGAGGTCGAGCTGGTCGGGCAATGCGGCCGGACGGAGCCGGCGGCTCTCCGACCGTTTCTGGTTCAGGAACGTGTTGCGTAGCGCCCGCAACAGGTAACCGAGGTCATCCTCGTTGCGGAGCATGCGCGGGCGCGCCAGTAGGCGAGCGTACGTTTCCTGGACGAGGTCCTCAGCGTCCTCACGCGAGCCGCACAGCGCCCAGGCCGCTCGGTAGAGCCGATCGATGTGGTCGCCAAGCCGGCCCGAATCGAGCAGATGTTCCAGGCTGCGGCTCTCTGCAGGCGCCGTCCCGACGAGCTCTCGCCGCTCCGCGTTCACGAGATTGCTAACGGAGCCACAGCCTCCTGCATTCCGTCGGCGCGGGAATATCTGCAGCCGCGTGGAGTCCTTGGTTGATGACCAGTAACCATGCGCGGCCCCCTGAGGTCGCGATTACGACAAGGAGCACTCATGAAGCGCCTGCTTTCCAGCTTCGGCGTCATCGCCGCCACCCTGGCGCTCGTCGCCGGCGTCGCCTCGGCAGCGAGCACGTCGCCGAGCGCCGCCGCCAAAGTCTCGGTCGGGAGCACTGGGCTCGGCCGGATCCTCGTCGACGGACGCGGCCACACGCTCTATCTCTTCACGAAAGACACGCGCGCGAAGAGCGTCTGCACCTTCAGGTGCGCCGCGTTCTGGCCGCCGCTCATCGCGGTCGGCAAGCCGCTCGCAGGCCCGGGCGTGAAGTCGACGTTGCTCGGAACGATACGGCGCGCAGACGGCCATCTGCAGGTCACCTACAACCACCACCCGCTCTACGTGTTCGCCAAGGACGCGCACAGAGGCGACACGAACGGCGAAGAGCTCGACACATTCGGCGGCGAGTGGTACGCGCTCTCGGCCGCAGGCGCCAAGGTCGAGAAGGCCGCGAACACGGCGACGGGCGGCTACGGGCAGGGCAACGGCTACTAGACCGGGTCAACAGAGGAGAGGGCAGCCGAGGCCGACTGTCCTCTCCTCATCCGCGGGACGAAAAGGAGCTCCGCAATGACGGACACATGCACCAACCACGACTTCCAGCGTGAGCTAGCCCACCGCGTCAACGGCGGCATCGAGGTCACGCTCTACTGGAGCGCCGATGACAACAGCACGAGCGTCGAGGTATTCCATACCGCGACGGGGCGGACGCTCCATTTCGCCGTAGCGCGCGAAAGCGCCCTCGATGCCTTCTATCACCCGTTCGCCCATCTGCCGACGCTGCGCTACGACGCCGTGTTGCTGTCGGAGCTTCACACCTGAGCGGCGAGGCGTCGCGGTTTAGCCGTCGTGGTCACGGATCAGATCCTCGGCGAGAACACCGACCCGATCTCCGTTCAGGATCGCTGGTGCACGACGAGAACGGAGGATGCCGAATGGGTGACGACGGCAGCTGCAACGCTGCCGAGGAGGTGCCCGACGAGGCCGCTGCGGCGATGGGAGCCGACCACGATCAGGCTCGCATTGCGCTGCTCGGCGGTTTCGACGATCCCTTTCCAGGTCGGCGCTGCCTTGACTGCCATGCTCTCTGACCGGAACCCCGCCTTCTGTGCCAGCGATGCTCCGTGCGCGGCCGTTTCTTCCGCAGCCCGCTGTACTTCCGAGGCCTCGTTGGCGTCGAAGTGACGCGTGTTGGTCGGCACGAATCCGACGTCGGCCGGTTGCCAGACACAGAGGACCAGCGCGTCTCGGCCGCTTGCGAGCTGCGCTGCGGCTTGCTCGATCGCGAGCGCCGCGAGCTCGGAGCCGTCGTAGGCGAAAAGAACCGGACCGATCGACGCCATGTCAGTCAACCCTTCCGAGCACCGGGCTCGCGCCGCTCACGCGCGATCGAACGCGTGCCAGCAGCGGCGGCGAGTCCCACGCTGGGGCTGTGCCGGCCAGGAAGCGCTCGAGGTCGGGCGCTTGCGGGCGTGCGGCGCTGAGCGCGTAGATGACGACGCCGATGGCGGCGCCGCCGAGGGCAAGACCTAGCCCGATCCACAGCGCGATCCTTGTGCCGCCCTCGAGGTTGCCGCCGGTGGTCAGCGCCAGGTGGACGAAGATCGGTGCGACCATGAACGCCGCCACTGCTCGCAAGAGCTCGACGATTGCGAACACGCGCTGGAGGTTGGCGGAGGGTAGTGAGAAGCCGGCGACGAACAGTGCAGGCGCGACCGTGGCACCGAGCCCGATCCCTGTCAGCCCCGAGCCGAGAAGGGTCAGTGCCTGGCTGGAGGGCACTTCAATGAGGAACACCGCTATCCCGGATGCGAGGAAGATCATGCCGACCAACGGGAGGTAGTGCATTGCACGTCGCCTGATGACCACCCCGAGTGCAACCGCCGTGACCACTGCGCCGGCGACTTCCGGCAGGTAAAGCACCCCGATGTGAACCGCGCTGTAGCGCCCTACCAGGACGCCGGCGGTGAGTACGGTCGCAGACACCGAGGCCGCGGCCGCGAACAGCGCGACAGTGACCCCCGCGACCGGAATCGAGCTGCTGAGCATCGTGCGGATCGTCAGCAACGGCTGCTTCGCGCGGTACTGGTAGACGACCAGGACGACGATCGTCGCCAAGCCGCCCAGGAGCGGCAGGATCGTCAAGGCGTCCAGGAAGCCGTGACTCGTGAGCTCGGAGGCGCCGAAGAAGGCGGCCGCGCAGCCGACTCCCGCCAGCGCGATCGCAGGCAGGTCGCGCGGCGAGTCGGGATTGGCGGGCGGCGCGTCCTCGAAGGTCAAGACGGCCAGCACGAGCGCGACGGCTGAGATCGCAGCAACGATCCAGAACAGCGGTCGCCAGGCATTCGACTCTGCCTGCAGGCCGCCGATGAACGGGCCGAGCGCGACCGCCCCGAAGATGCACATGTTCATGATCACTGCGGTATCACGGAGCCTGTGCGCCGGAAAGCCGATCGCCAGCGGCGGAACAGCGGCGATCAGAAGCAGGCTGGTGCTGAGCCCCTGGATCACGTGCCCGGCGATGAACATGCCCGCATCCTGCGCCGCTGCCGTCAGCACCGACCCGATAACGAGCAACACCGCGTAGCTGACGAGCATCCTGCGCTGCGGTAGATGCTGGGCGAACTGAACCGCCAGCACCGTGCCCACCGCATACGCGGCGTTGCCGAGGCCCGAGCCGAGGCTCATTGTTTGCGGGCTCATGTGCAGCTGCCCGGCGATGATCGGCGTCAGCGGGCCAAGCGCCGCAGACAACGCCAGATAGGGGATCAGCGCGAGCATGACCATGGCAGCCACGGCTGGATACCGGCCGGCGAGTGGTCCCTGGCGCATTACTGGCCCTCGCCCAGGAGCAAGGCCCCGGCCGCTTGTAGTGACGCTGGGTGAGCTACGTGCATTCGGACCCCTTTCGGGCAGACTGTTGCGATAAACTGGAGGGCGCCTCCACAAGATCCGGAGGCAACCTCCGATACTATACGGAGGAACCCTCCGCTTGTCAAACCCGATGGGTCGCGACTCGTAGTCGCATTCCGGGGGCCGCCATCACCGGACGATGGCGGCCCCCGGGAGTCAGCGCTGCTGTGCTCTCAGTGAATGCCCGGCAGAACCCGCGTGCCCTCGATCTGGACAGCCTGGAGGGCGCTCGGGTCGAGCCCGAGTAGACGCAGGATCGTCGGCGCGACCTGGGTCGTCTCGACCGAGGCGTGCACCTGCGACGGTGGCACGACATCGGGTGCATAGACCACGAGCGGGACGCCGCGGTCGGCGGGGTTGTCTCCGCCATGCTCGGCGATCTTGGTGCCGCCGGTGTAGACGACGCCCACCTGAGCGCGACCAAACACGTCCGGGTGTCGCGGATCCGACACCGGCACGCCGAAGAAGTCGGCCGCCGCCTTGCCTGCGTATATCTGTGCCAGGCCGGAGTGCTGCAGCGTCCGCGTGCCGCCGCTGTACGTGACACCGGTCGCATCGTGGTTCCACAGGTAGTTCTGGACGAAGTCGCCGGCCGCCTGCGAGTCGTCAGACAGGTAGCTCTGCCACAGGTCGTCGTTCGTACCCGCGACGATCAGGTTGCCGGCGCCGGGATGACCCGCTGTCCACGCGGCATTGATCGCGTCGACGATCGGGCCGTCCTTGATCCGGGTGAGCTGGTTCGGGTCCTGCGGCGACTGGCCGTGCTTGGCGGTAACGATGATCGCCGTCGAGCTTGCCAGTCCCTGGGCCTGGATCTCATCGGCCAGCCGCTGCAACTGCGCGTTGATGTAGTCGAGCGCGCTGCCTAGCAGCGGACCGGGAGTGGCCGTGCCGGGCAGGTAGCCGCCGAGCATGACCGGACCGCCGATCGTCGTCTCGGACGCGAGCAGCTTCTCAGCCGTCGAGACCGTCTGGAAGTTCATCCCGAAGATCGCGGGCGTGCCGACCTTT
>Ga0193728_1000095_pt1 | contig 36870 bp, 32 predicted proteins | sample U1c1metaG_FD_143037 | JGI IMG/M metagenome (GOLD analysis project Ga0193728, IMG submission 143037) | Soil microbial communities from a riparian zone of the East river system, Colorado, United States - U1c1 | ecosystem: Environmental > Terrestrial > Soil > Riparian zone | place: USA: East River... | reverse complement strand
TACTTTTTCTATCGCATCATAAAAAATGATGAAGGCCGTATTTTTTTTGCCCTGCCACATCAGGTTATTGACAAAACGTGTCACTAGGGTATCACTGTATTTTGCGTCTGGAGCTAATGGAATCTTTTTTGGTTGCGTTTTCCTCATTTTTCGATGGAATTACGATTGACGATTATTTTTAAATTATTTTTTTGCTGCTGCTGCTTTGCCGCCTTTTTCCTTCTTGGTACCATACTTGGACCGGCTCTTTTTACGATCCTTCACGCCGGCGGTATCCAGGCTGCCGCGAACAATATGATAACGAACCCCGGGAAGGTCCTTTACGCGACCACCGCGGATGAGGACGATCGAGTGCTCCTGCAGGTTATGCCCTTCACCAGGTATATAAGCAATCACTTCCACCTTATTGGTCAAACGCACTTTGGCCACCTTGCGTAAAGCCGAGTTGGGCTTCTTGGGTGTCGTCGTATATACGCGGGTACAAACACCACGACGCTGGGGACAGGAATCAAGCGCCCTCGATTTGCTCTTTGCCCTGATGATCTCTCTTCCTTTTCTGACTAATTGTTGTATAGTAGGCATGCTGAAAACCTATTTTATTTTGGGACGGCAAAGGTAACCATGTGGGGACTAATCTCCAAATTTAATCAGAAAGAAAATCGTGTTCTTAAACGGGCATCATCCAGCCATAAGCGTCCTCTTTCCTGCCTTCGCGGATGTCGGTCAGGAATTTTTTCAGAGCAGGTGCCGTTTTCCAGGTGCTGGTATCGAAATGCAGCACCTCCTGCTTATACCGGAGTTCCTTGATCGGGGAAACCGTTGCTGCGGTGCCGGTACCAAACATTTCGGTCAGTTCGCCCGCTTTATATGCTGCAATCAATTCGTCGATGCTGATCCGGCGCTCCTCAACCTTGAGCCCCATCGCGCTCAGCACCGTAATGGCGCTATCGCGGGTAACGCCTTCCAGGATGGTCCCTTCTTCCAGCGACGGGGTCACGACCTTATTGCCAAAGACGAAAAATACATTCATCGTCCCAACTTCCTGCAGCCATTTGTGCTCGAAGGCATCGGTCCATAAAACCTGGTCATATCCCCTGGCTTTGGCGTCTGCAGAGGCCTTGAGGGCGCCGGCGTAATTGCCCGCATTCTTGGCAAAGCCCACGCCACCGGGCGCTGCACGGGTGTATTTTTCTTCCACATAGATCTTCATCGGAGCCGCATAATACGGACCGGTGGGCGATAAGAGGATCAGGAATTTATAGGTTTCGGATGGCTTAACGCCAATGGCTGTATCCGTGGCAAACATAACGGGACGGATATACAAAGAGTAATCCTCCCGGGCAGGAATCCAGTTCTTATCCAGCTCAATCAGGCGGCGCATGCCTTCGATGAATATTTCTTCTGGTATGACGGGCATCTGCATGCGCTCAGCAGAAATATTAAGCCGCTTGAAATTGTCCTGCGGACGGAAAATAAATGCCTTTCCGTCTTTGGTCTTATAGGCCTTGATCCCTTCAAAAATAGCCTGACCATAATGCAGTGCGGCCAGTGAGGGTTCCATCATCAGGGCCTGGTAAGGCTTGATTTCGGGTGTTTTCCATTCGCCATCTTCATAATCCACTTCCAGCATGTGATCGGTGAAATACTTACCGAAGGGAAGTTCATTGAAATCGATCTCGCTTAATTTGCTTCTTTCTACTTTTTTGATCCGGATGTCCATGGCTTCGATCATAAACGTTATTTTTGTAATGGTAAGAAACTGCTTCTTGTACTAAAACGGGAACAAATATACTAACAATTGTTAGTATATTGGATCGACCAGGGTCAAATTTTACATCCTCTATCCGGATTTTTTCAGCTTTCAATTACCCCTTATATGAGTCTGAATCGAATTCAATTGCCGCAGCGGGTGCTCGCTGATCTGTTCAAGCATTCGCTGATCGTGGCGGAGCAAACCCGGGAGATGGATGGTCCCGAGCCGGCGCCGGGCCAACCCCCACGGTATAAATTTCTGGGGACCCATCAGAAGAAAATCAGTCTTATCCTTGCATCGGCAGATCATCGTTTTATTCCTGAACATCAGTTGGCCTTTCTCACAAAAATGCTGGAAGCCTGCAAGATGACCCTTGCAGATGTGGCGGTCCTGAATCACGCAAACAACCCGATTGACATTGTAGAATTAAAAAAACAACTGGCGCCGAAGATCTTCATTCTTTTTGGTCTGGAACCCAAACAAATCAAACTCCCTTTCAATAGTCCGACTTTCAAGATACAGGAATACGATGACTGCACTTACCTCTATGCCCCACCGATAGAAGAACTGACCAGGGATACCGAACAGGGAAAATTATTAAAGAGCAAGCTCTGGGTTTGTTTGAGGAAGTTGTTTGAGGTGTAGAGGAGGCGAGTGGTGAATGGCTAGCCACTCGCCACTCACCACTCGCCCAAAGCACGTTCGCCAAAAAACACAACCATGACCCTCATCTTCGCTACGGCCAATCAGTATAAAGTGGATGAAATACAGGCGGCGATCAGGAACGCGCTGCACGTGATCAGTTTGAAGCAAGCCGGGATTGATGTCGATATTCCCGAACCCTACGATACGCTTGAAGCCAATGCAACAGAAAAATCCAAGACGGTCCTGGAACTTACCGGCATGAACTGTTTTGCCGAAGATACCGGTCTTGAGGTGGAGGCATTGCATGGAGAACCGGGTGTGAAGAGTGCACGCTATGCCGGAGAAGAAAGATCTTTTGACAAAAACATCGACAAACTGCTCTCCGCATTGAAGGATCAACCCAACCGTAAAGCACAATTCAGAACCGTGATCTCATTGCAATTTGATGGCCAGGAATATTTTTTCGAAGGCATTTGCCCGGGTACGATCATTACGGAGAGAAGAGGTTCTGCAGGATTTGGCTATGATCCGGTTTTTGTTCCCGATGGCAGCAATAAGACTTTTGCCGAAATGACCATCGAAGAAAAAAATCAATTCAGTCACAGGAAGAAAGCGGTGGATCAGCTGGTGCGCTTTCTTCAAAAGCAGGTTTGAGGGGAGAGAAGAGAATAGAGAATAGAAAATAGTGAATAGAGAGTGGAAAATAGGGAATAGAAAATAGCGAATGGTCAATAACAAAAGCGCATCTTCGTGTGGCAGTGACTCAGCGGAAAGAGAACACCCTATTTTCTATTCTCTATTCTCTATTCTCTATTCACTATTTTCATTTTCATTCAACAAATGGCGCGTATAAAAATCGATCTCCCGAAATCCTTTTCTTTCAGTATCCAAATTCCCGTCCGCATCACCGACCTGAATTATGGCGGGCACGTAGGTAATGACAATATTTTGTCCATCATGCATGAGGCCAGGGTTCAATTCCTGCAACATCACGGATTCGATGAGATGAACCTGGCAGGGGTTGGTTTGATCATGAGCGATGTGTCCATCGAGTATAAGGCAGAATTGTTTTACGGTGATACCATCACGGCCCTCGTGACCGCGGGGGAATTCTCGAAGATCGGATTTGATCTCTTCTACAAATTGGAAAAAACAACCGCCGGCAAACAGGTTACGGTAGTACTCGCCAGGACCGGCATGGTCTGCTACAACTATGAGCTCAAAAAAATTGTCGCTGTGCCGGAGAAAGCAATTCAGATATTGGGGAAGACCGTGGGCTCCTGACTAACTGTTCCAGATCCTCCAGCTTTCTTCCGCCTGGATCACCAGCATGTCAGAACCGTTCTTGATGATCGTTCCATGCTCCTCCCCTTTCTGCAGGAAAAGGGTTTTAGCCGGATTGTACACAAGATCGAATAAATAATGTCTCGACGTGAGAAAGGGGTATGGTATGGCCGGACATTCATCGATCTTTGGATACATGCCCAGCGGAGTCGTATTGATGATGAGCAAATTTTCCCGGATGATCTCGGCAGTAAGATCCTGGTACGTAAGTCCGTCACCCAGGCCCACACGGCGGCCGACCAGCGTACAGGAAATACCCAGCCTGCCCAGTACGTACTGAACGGCTTCACTGGCTCCGCCTTTTCCCAGAACCAGCGCATGCGTGTGCCAGGACTCCAGGTGGGATTGCAGGGAAATGCCAAAACCAATCGCGTCGGTATTATATCCGATCTTTTTGCCGGCTTCTATTTTTATGCAGTTGCAGGCATTGAGCGGCAATTCGCTGCTGTCATCCAGGAAAGAGATCACCTGCTGCTTGTAAGGAATGGTCACGTTTAAACCTTTCAGGTCCTGGTTTTCGTGAATAACCTGATCGAGTTCCGTGATGGAGGGAATAGGGAAGTTTTCGTATATACAGTCTGTTATACCCTCCTTCCTGAATTTTTCCGAAAAATATTTTTGGGAGAAAGAATGGCTCAAGGGATATCCGATCAAGCCGTAACGTTTCATTTGGCAACTTCTTTATCCAGGAATAAATGGAATGTATCTCCCCGCAGGCCGATGCGCATGGCTTCCAGCGCGATCATTTCATTAGGCGCAATATTGCCGAGGTTCACATTACAGCCGATCAATTCAATGAAATACAATTGCTGGGCCTTTTGTGGCGCTTCCCACAATATCTTATGTTCGGGGATCTGTGTCAATATTTCCTGCACCAAACCTTCCCTTACCTCTCCCGAGCCGCGATAGATGCCGACATTCCCTGCTTCCCTTGCTTCGGCGATCACGTAGGTCGCGCCCGCTTCCAATTCGGCACGCATGAGTTCAATCCATTTGTAGGGAGGGATGATGTGCTCGGCGTCCTTGCTCCCGACTTCACTCAGCACAGTTCCATACTTGGTGAGTTTTTCAATATACCCGCATTTTTCCGCATGAGGGATGGTGATGGATCCGTCGCTGACTTCCATATATGAGACTCCATACTCTTTGCAAACGGAAATATAATCTTCAAACTGGTTGCGGATCAGGAAGGCTTCAAACAAAGTGCCGCCAAAATAGATGGGAATGCCGTAGGAGGTGTACACTTCTATTTTTTCCTTAAGATTGGGCGTAACGAAAGAAGTACCGAACCCAAGCTTCACAATATCGACATGCGGATGCGATACACTCAGGAAATTCCTGGCTTCATCAATACTCAGACCTTTGTCCATAACCATGGTAATACCTTTCAGCCGGGGCTTGCGATCTCTTTCAGGAATCTGTGTCAGCTTAAAATTCATCCTAAATAATTTCTTATGATAAAAAAGGTTGAGGCGCAAAAATAGGAAACATAAAGATATCTAATATACTCTACAAAACTGATGCACTATTGCCGGCCGCACCTGTTTAGAAGGATTTGTTTCGTTTGTGCCTCGCGATGATGTCGACCACGGGTTGATATTGCAATATTACGGGATTCAGTTCGATCAGCTTTTTTAAAAGCTTCGGCGCCTTGGTCATGGCTTTTTCCAGTTGCAGTAATCCTTCTTTTGATTTTCCCAAAGCAAAATAGACGGCACTGAGGTAAAAAATAAAAACGGGCTTGTGGTTGGTGACCCGGATGGCTGCCTGCACCTGTTCGAGCGCCTCCTCGAAGAATTCAGCATGATAAAGGCAACGGATGAGCGCCTCCCAGCTGGAGATATTTCTCGGGCGCACCCGCACCACATTTGAAAAATACTGGATCGCTTCCCTGTACTCACCCAATTGCATTTTGCATTCACCCATCGCCAGGTTATACTCCGGCAGTTTGGCATGGATGCGCATGGCGGCTTCCAGTTGCTTCACGGCATTGGACCACTGTCCCTCGTTGAGGTAGGTACAGGCGATCTTATAATATAATTTGCTGTCGTCGAGGTTCAGGTGCGAGGCCTTGCGATAATAGAACCTGGCCTGTGCATAGTTGTTCAGTTTGTCATAACAATGACCAATAGCCTCAAACAGCACGTCTTCCGGTTTGGCCAGTTCGAGCACTTTTTCCAGGGATTCGATGGCGTCTTTGAATTTCCTGAGCCTGATATAGGCATCGCCCATATTGCGGTAGGCATAGTCGAATTTTTCATCGATGGCAATCGCATATTTATAGGCATCCACTGCCTTTTCATATAATTTCAGGCCCTGATAAGCAGCGCCGAGGTTGAACCAGGATAGCTCACTATAAGGGTATTCTTCGATGATCTGCTGATGCAGGCGAATGCTTTCTTCATTGCGGCCGGTAAAATCCGTCCAGAAGCATATCTTGTACAGTGCCTCTTCATTTTCAGGGTCCTGTTCCAGGATGATTTTCAGGCAGTCGAAAATCTTGTCAAATTCCTCGTAGTCATCGTAGACATCCGCCAGTTCAAACAGCAACTCGATGCGCTCATCTCCTTCAAAATGCTGCAGGGCTTCCTGCAACAGGGCCACTGCCTTTTCCTGCTGGTCAAGGGCCAGGTAGACATCGGTTTTCAGGATATAGATGTTGATATTGGTCCCGTCCAGCAGCTCGGCCTGTTCCAGCAGCCGGAGGGCTTCATTGTATTGCCTGGATGCGATCAACAGGTCGGCTTTCCTGATCTGGAGCAGGGAGGAATAGGGATATTGCTCGATGGCCATGTCCACGGCCTCAATCGCCTGCGGGATCTCTTCCCTGTCATCAAAATAATCGATGATTTTTTCGAAAGCCTCTTCGTCAATAAACGAAGTAATTCTACCATTCCGGAGGTTCTGGTATTGCTTCAGCAGTTCCCTTAAGTCTTCGTGATTTTGATGGTATGGATTTTCTTTCATGTATTTTGAAGGTTCTCTCAGGTAAGTTATAAAAGATTTCCCGGAATTTTTGGTATCTCGTTATTAACCAAAATGATAATTTGTGGATAAACTTGCCCGGTCACGCAATTTTCTCTGATCAAAGGCAACCATAATCGTTAAAAAAGAGTAAAATAAATGATAGATGGTTAAAAATAACCCAAAATTTAATATTATCTTTGTAGCTCTATGCGTATCGTAACTAACAGGCGGGTGATTAAATTGACTAGGCAATTGTCCATCAGTTCCGTGTTGCTTATTATCGTTGTCCTGGCCTTTGCAAGCAAGGGTGGTGGCGGCGATAAGAAACCCGGTTCATTGAACAAGGAATTCACGCCCATTCGAAGCCTCACTGCGTTCACGCTGAAAAGCACTTCCATGTATAGCGGTAGTTACAGCTTCAGCCACGAAAAGGAAAATAACAAACTTGCTGTCAGCAGCTTTGTTACCTATCAAAAAGGTAATACTATTTATATTCTGCCTTACAAATACAAGATCAATGCTGCCAATTTCAACAGCATGCCCAAGACCAATCTGCAGTTTCTTGGCGTGAAGATCAAGATGCCTAGGTAGATAAAAACTTTCTTATTCCTTATTTCCCACGCCCAACTTCTTACTTTCTTCATACGTCATCTCGCGATACCCACTGGTGGGGATATCGAATTTTGAAGCGGGAACGGGGTTGAGATTAATGGATGCGAGGATAAATTTGATGGTTATATTTCCTTTTCTCAATTCATATTCGAGCGGAAGCCCATCCAGATTTTTGAATTCGGAATCGTAGTCTTTGTTATCGGAGACAATGTCCTTTGTATAAAATACAGCGATGTGCAGGCTGTCAGGGGTCGTAGCAGCTGCCTTCATGCATTTATATCCCGCAATGATCTTGGTTTCCGGTTCATTCGTAAAACGGATGCCGGCGTAGTGCTTGTTCTTATCCTGCCAATTTTCGGCATTCATGCGAATCAGCAATTTTTGTCCGCTCACCTCCCGCAGCACGACAGCTGATCCTGTTTTGGCGTCGTGGATTGTACTGAAAGAGGCCAGTGGGCTGGTGACGTCAGTACGACTCATATTTCCCTTGATATAAACGGTATTGGTCGCGGTATAGGGCGCGTTGCCCTTCGCAGCCGTGGAAGTCACGGTGGAATTGTAAACAATGGTAAACTCCGACACTTTCTTCTGGGCAAGGCCAGCGTTGGCTAGTCCAACGACAAACAAAATGGACAGAAGGCTGTTTTTAGGGTGTTTCATGGTAAGCATAAAATGGTCGATCATTAGACTTGTTATATGTCATGTGGTTTAACCACAAAAATCAAGACCTGCCTTGGCTGAGCGGGCAGGTCTTGCTTGAATTTATTTTTTTCCTTTTATCTGCTGCACTTTCTTTTGCGCCTCCTGCATCTGCTCCAGCCGCTCCTGCCACTTCGGTTTTGTCTTGGGTTTATTCCTGTTCAACTGCAGTTTGGCAAGCACCTTATCATGATCAATAATATAATTTTGAATAACGAACTGAAGGATCAAAGTAATGAGGTTGGACACAGTATAATACCAGGTCAATGCCGAAGGAAGCCTGTTGAAGAACAACAACAACATCACCGGCATAATATACGGCATGTATTTCATGGCGGGATTGCTTTGATCAGGCGTCATGTTCATTCCATACAATGAGATCAAAAAACTGGTGGCAACAGCCAAAAGGGCAAACAGGCTGATGTGCGCACCATAAGCGGGGATATTAAATCCGAATTTCACCACGGCATCATAAGATGAGAGATCATGTGACCACAAAAAAGACTGACCGCGCAGGGCTATGTTCGAATTAAAGAAACTATATAAGGCAAAGAATATGGGAATTTGCAGCAATGCGGGAATACAACCACCGAGGGGATTGACACCTGCTTCGCGGAACAATTTCATTTGTTCCATGCTCGCCTGTTGCTGATCATTGCCAACCCGTTTTTTCATCGCATCGATTTCGGGTTTCAGTGCTTTCATTTTTGCACCGCTGAGATAACTGCTGTATACAAGCGGTGAAGTCACCAGACGGATGACAATCGTCAGCAACATGATCACAATGCCATAACTGCCGATAAATTTCTTAAAGAAATTAAACACCGGCATAACTACCCACACATTGATCGGACGTACAAAAGAATAAAAATCCCTGCCCAGGTTCACGATCCGGTCCATGTCAGGCGCCACATTTTTCAGGATATTGTAATCATTGGGACCATAGTAAAGCTGGAAGGGCAGCACGGTGGAAGCCGCTGCGGGTATTTTGGTTTGCAGCGTGATGTCTGCGTTACCCACAACATTGGTCGTATCGGATGCATCCTTGATCCAGCGGATATCCCCGCTGGAAAAAGGGGTTTTCGAAATCAGGGTCTTATTAAAAAACTGTTGTGCAACAGAAACCCACGCTACCGGTTTTTCTAATTTCCGCTCGCTCTTGCTTGCGATATAATCAAAACTGCTGCCTTCCAAAAAGCAGATGCTCGACTGCTGTCTTTCGTAGGTCACATTTTCCTGCGTTTTCACCACTTCTGCATGCCAGTTCAAATTGAAATTATTCTGGGTGAACAGTTTGTCCGCGCCGTTGATCAGGATGTTCCAATCCATCAAGTAACCGCTGGCGGGAATAATGTATTGGTGCGTGATGGTCTCGCCCGCCGGCCCGGTCAGCTGGTAACTGACGGTTTGCGCCCCATTGGCTTGCCTTTCTATTTTTGCTTCGGAAAAAAACAAATCTGCTGCCTGCTTCGCCTCGTTAGCCGCAATATTGACGGAATAAGACAGCTTGTTGTTGGATGCCGGGTCCAGCACTTTTACGAGGTTACTGTCGAAGGATGCAAACTTCTTGAGCTGGATCTCCCGCGGCTGACCGCCTTTGTTGCTGAAAATAATCTTCATCACATCATTTTCTACCGTAGTCAGCGATTCCTTGCCCTGCAACGCGCGATTAAACCCGGTTGTATCAACGGCTACCGATACCTGCTTTGATGTATCGTGAAATTTTGCTGCTGCTTCCTGCTGAATTTTTACCCTCGCCACAGAATCATCGAATAATTGTTTCTGTTTTGCCAGTTCCTGGCTATTCCTGGTTGAATTGAATAAATATGCGAAAAGCAGAAGACCTAAAAGCACAAAACCAATAATCGTATTACGATCCATACCCATTGTTAATCAAGTTTAAGGAGCTGCAAAGATAACAGAACAAATGTGTCTCGCCTAAGGCGAGATGCGACTATTTACATTAGTTTATCATTTCATTTTGCAAAAAGGGCGTCTTAATTGCGTTCTTTTTGTCGGCAAATTCTTTTGCTGCTTTAATGAAATGAACAAATATGGGCTGGGGGTTTTCTACTGTACTTTTTAATTCGGGGTGGTATTGTACGCCGATGAAGAATGGATGATCTGTAATTTCAACGATTTCAACCAGGCCGCTTTCGGGATTTTTACCACTGGCAATCATGCCAGCTTCTTCAAATTGGTTCAGGTATGCATTATTAAATTCCCAGCGATGCCTGTGCCGTTCACGGATCTCTTTCTTGCCATAGATCTGCTGCGCCAAAGTGCCTTCCTTGATCTCGCAGAGGTAGGAACCCAGCCTCATCGTTCCGCCTTTGGCAGTAATTTTTTTCTGGGTTTCCATCAGGTCAATCACCGGAATAGGTGTATCGGGCTGCATTTCGGTGGAATGCGCCTGCCGCAATCCCAATACATTGCGCGCGAATTCGATCACCGCCATCTGCATACCCAGACAGATGCCAAAGAAAGGCAATTTGTGTTCCCTGGCATACTTCACCGCGATGATCTTTCCTTCTATTCCCCGATGTCCAAAACCCGGAGCGACCAGCAGTCCGTCGAGGTTACAGAGTTTTTCGGATACGTTCTCATCCGTAATGAATTCACTGTGCACGTTCACGATCTGCACCTTGCATTCGTTCATCGCACCGGCATGCACAAAAGCTTCGAGAATGGATTTGTATGCATCCTGCAGCTCGATGTATTTTCCGATGAGGCCAATGGTCACTTTGCTTTTGGGATATTTCAGCTTATCCAGGAATTCCTTCCATTTTCCGAGTTCGGGTTCATGGTAATTGCTGATGTTTAATTTTTTCAGACAGATCAGGTCCAATTTCTCTCTCAGCATGGCCAGCGGCACTTCATAAATGGTGGGCGCATCAGCGGCTTCGATAACGGCTTCCTGTTTTACGTTGCAAAACAGCGCAATTTTCTTTTTGATCTCTGCCGAGAGCGGCTCTTCGGTACGACAAACGATCACATCGGGATTCACACCTTCCTGGCTCAATAATTTTACGCTGTGCTGGGTGGGCTTTGTCTTGAGTTCCTTGGCAGCCCTCAAATAAGGGATCAGCGTGAGGTGCACGACCACACAATCCTCTTCTTCCATTTCCCATTGCAATTGCCGAACGGCTTCAATAAAAGGTAATGATTCAATATCGCCCACGGTTCCGCCAAGCTCGGTCAGAATGATATCGTATTCATTATTCTGACCCAGCATCAGCATCCTTCTTTTGATCTCATCGGTTATATGAGGAACCACCTGCACGGTTTTGCCCAGGTAGGCACCTTCCCTTTCTTTATTGATCACCGTTTGATAGATCCTGCCGGTGGTGACATTATTTGCCTGCGAAGTGAAAATATTAAGGTATCGCTCATAATGACCAAGGTCAAGATCCGTTTCAGCCCCATCCTCTGTTACATAGCATTCACCATGTTCATAGGGATTCAGCGTACCCGGATCCACATTGATATATGGATCGAATTTCTGGATGGTTACCCTGAGCCCCCTTGCCTGTAATAATTTGGCCAGAGAAGCCGCGATGATCCCTTTTCCAAGTGAAGAAGTAACACCGCCGGTAACAAAAATATATTTAGCCATAAATGGGAAGTATGTATTGATTAAAAATTAAATATTGGGAACGGGAATAAAGGTGACCTGAGGAAAAACAACAAGGACAATTCCCAGAAGGTCATACAAAACTATGTAAATTTTTCTAACCACGAAAAAGAGCGAAAAGGTTGTGGATAAATAGGCATTTTCTTTGAAAAGTCCTTCGGATAAACGATATTTCTATCGTGATTTCCATGCACTTTCTATCCTTTTTATATTCAAAAAACAGATTATGAAAAATTCATTGGCCCTGCTGATGGTCCTGCTCGCCACTGCATCGTTGCGTGCCCAAAAAATGGTCTGTTGTGCTCCTTCTGCGACCGAAGCCTTTGCACAACTCGCGTCTGACAAGGATTTCGTGATGAGTCACCGGGAACCGCTGCCCTTTCACTTCAACAGCGCTGAGGGTAATGCGATCGTATTTAAGGCAGCTGATGGCAGCGACGCCTATGGCTGGGAGATCAAATCAACGACCCAAACGAACAATTATTTATTTGTTTTTCATGAATGGTGGGGGCTGAATGATTATATCAAAGAAGAAGCAGAAACCCTGTGGAAAGATATTGGCAACGTGAACGTGATCGCCGTGGATCTCTACGACAGGAAGGTAGCATCGACCTCGGAGGATGCCGTTAAATATGTTCAGGCTGTGACTACGGAAAGGGCGCAGGCCATCATTAAAGGGGCGATCGCTTACGCTGGCCCGAGGGCAAAAATTTTCACCATCGGATGGTGTTTTGGCGGTGGATGGAGCCTGCAGGCCTCGATTTTGGCCGGAACCCAGGCAGCTGGCTGTGTGATGTATTATGGTATGCCGGAAAAGGATGTGGACAAGCTCAGGGCCCTGCACGCAGATGTATTGGGCCTGTTTGCAAACAAGGACAAGGGCATTACACCCAAAATAGTCGATGAATTTGCAGAGAATATGAACAAAGCAGGTAAGCAACTGGTGATATTTAGGTATGATGCGCTTCATGCGTTCGCCAATCCAAGCAATCCGGGTTTTGACAAGACAGCCAAAGAGGATGCCTATAGGCATGCCATCGCGTTCTTAAAAGAAAGAATGAAATAATACTATTTCATCTGCGAAAGCAAATAAGGTGAAATGATGCGGAAAAATGTGGGCTTAAGCGTGATGGTATTGGCAATAATTTCTGTTTGCCTGGTTATTTCCGTCTTATTCTGTTTTACGACGTGAAAAATGGTAATCGCAGCAATCTCCAGGATCAGCACCAGTCTGCTCAGGTTTCTTTTCATAGTCTACGGTATTTTAAACACCTTGCCGCCAAGGTTTTAGGGGGTTTATTAATGATAAACGAAATGCCATGAAGATTATTTTGTGTTAAATTGACGCGAAAAAGATAAGGAATTGATTATCAATGAATATTTCTGCGAACCCGATCTAAGGATTAACCCTTAGTGTACAGAAGGGTTTATCTACTAAATTCACTGAACAATTCGTGAACTTGCTGAATCTATGAAGTACGCCCTCTTGGTTTTCTTTTGCAGCCTCGTTTTTTGCTCCAGAGCGATGGATAAAGATACAACGGGTAATTTTTTTTTGGGGTTCAGCAAGAAAGTTATTAGTCTCTCTAAGGAGTCCAATCCCAGAAATTCTCTGTTTCCCGGATATTTTGAAGTAGTCGATGTTCGTCCGGACACGGCAAGGATTGGACTGTATACAGATTGGTTCCTAAATATTAAGCGCCAAACGCTGTTCCCCGAGCCGGTTTCCAAGGCAATATCCTATTATCTGAACCGGTTCTCATCTAAGAACGCGGGCAATGATACATTCCGAGTCGTCATTAAAAAACTTTGGATTTCAGACCTGGTGATTGGCCATGAAGAGGAAATTGAAGATCCTGAACAATATCTCAGGAAAAGTCAAATGAGGCTAAAAGCAGAAATCTATTTGAAATCAAACGATAGGTATTTTGCATTAATACGATTTGACACATTGGCCCAATTCACTAAAAATGCTTTTTTTGACGAATCAAACGAAATGGCAAAGGTTTTGGATTCCATGATGGCAAGCATCTCGCACATTGATATCAACTGGAAACGCAGTTCAAAGAAAGCATTATACTGGTCTGAAATAGACGAATACAACAGGTCTGTATTTGAGTACAATATTTTTAAGGACTCTATTTTCAATCCGGGCGTATATCAAAAATTTGATGAATTCCGGAACAATGCTCCATCTTCAATAGGCTACGAACTCGTTAAGAAAAACAAGGGCTTTCTTTTGTATCTGAGAGACAAGAAAGGATTGACCTATTATACCCGCGACGTATGGGGAATTTGTCAAGGAAAAGATATTTATGTCATGGTCGAAGGGATGTTGTATAAGGCATCCAAAGAGGGCAACGCGCTATACTTATTGGGATCTAAGCAAATCGAGATGAAGGGCAGTTATCCAAAACGGTACCCTGGGGATCATGATTTTTCCGGTTCTAACCCGTTGTACCCTGCTCCTGGTCTCCTTGGTAACAAAACAAATACTGTTCCCATGTTTGTGGCTAAACCAACAAAAAAAATGCGGCCATTCTGTGTCGACATGGAGTCAGGTGAAGTATATTAGTCTTTCGCAATTTTCTCATAACTCGCCACCAAACCCTTGATCAGCGAAGAACTAAATCCCCGGTGCTCCATTTCATTCAGTCCGGCAATGGTACAGCCTTTGGGTGTAGTGACTTTATCTATTTCCTGCTCAGGGTGGCTTCCCTTGGTAAGCAATAATTCAGCAGCTCCTTTTACCGTCTGCGCCGCAATGAGGTTGGCAATAGCGGCATCGAATCCAATTTCAATTCCCCCCTGGATATTGGCGCGAATATAACGCATCGCGAAGGCAGTGCCACAGGCCCCGAGTACAGTGGCCGCATCCATCAGTTTTTCATCGATCTTGACCGTCTTACCCAACTGGTTGAAAATATCCTGTACATATTGCAATTGTTCTTCGCTGGCGTCTTTCGCAGCCACACAGGTCATGCTTTGCTGGATGGCGATCGCCGTGTTGGGCATGGCCCGGACAATAGGAACCTTTCGACCCAGGATACCCGAAATATGTTCAATGCTGACGCCTGTAACCACCGAGACCAGTACGTGCTCACCATCCTTGAATTCCTTCTTTAAGGCAGTGAGCACATCGTTGACCTGGAAGGGTTTCACCGCCAGGATCACCAAGTCGGCATAGCGCAGGGCTTCTTCATTTTTGTCACTCACCAGCACGCCTTTTCTTTCGAGTTCATGGAGCGTGGCGATATTGCGTTTGGTGATGAGGATCTGTTTTGGCAGGACAAACCTGCTTTGCACCAGGCCCTCAGCGATGGCTGTGCCCAAATTTCCACCTCCGATGATGGCTATTTTCTTATTCATGTAGGTTGATTAAAATAGATGTGCGGCTAAATTAAAGAAAAGCTGCGAGGAATGCGCCGGCTGCAGTCTGACGATCCTTATCTGACCATTAGTATCCCTTCTCTTTATTCAGGTAATTCCTTACATAGTCGTCGATACCTTTTTCCAGCGAATAAAATTCATCCATGTAACCGACACGGCGCAGCTTATCCATTTTCGCCTGGGTGAAATATTGATAGGTATCCCTGATATCTTCGGGAATATCGATGTATTCGATTTTCGTTTTCATATCTAGGCCCTTGAAACTTGCCTTCACCAGGTCCTCGAAGGACCTCGCCTTGCCGGTTCCGAGGTTATAAATACCGGATTGGGGTTGGTGCTGCATCATCCAGTAACAGACTTTAATCACGTCTTTGACATAAATAAAATCCCTGAGCTGCTGACCATCTTTATAGTCCGGACGATGTGATTTGAAGAGTTTGACGATCCCGGATTTTTTGATCTGGTTGAAAGCATGAAAAATGACACTGGCCATCCGCCCTTTGTGGTTCTCATTTGGTCCATATACATTGAAGAACTTCAGACCCGCCCAAAAATGTGGTCTGTGGATCTCATGCAGAACCCATTTATCAAATTCATTTTTCGAAATACCATAAGGATTTAAGGGCCTCAAAATACTCACCACATCATGGTTGTCATCGTAACCCAGTTCCCCACTGCCATAGGTAGCCGCAGAGGAAGCATAGACCAATGGAATATTGTAAATAGAGCAATATTGCCAGACTTTCTTGGAATATTCAACATTCAGGTATTGGTGGATGGCATAGTTGAATTCTGTCGTGTCCGTGCGTGCGCCCAGGTGAAAGAAAAAATCAATCTTAGGCTTTTGCCTGAAGAGCCATTCAAAGAATTGCTCACGTTCTACTTTCTCCGTAAATTTTTTGTGCTCCCAGTTCTCGCGTTTATCTGCGCGGCTGAAATCATCCACCAGGATGAGGTTGTGAAAACCCCGGTAGTTCAGGTATTCCGCCAAGCAGCTGCCAATAAATCCCGCAGCGCCGGTTACTACGATCTGTGATTTTTTGTCCATGAATTAATTTGAACTATTTTACAAGGCGCTCAACGCCGCGTCTGTTTCTGTGCCTGCAAGCAATTGCGCAATGGCTTCATCGTATTTTTCTTTCCAGGTCAGCACATTTCCCCAGTCCATTCCGTCAATTTCAACCGATCCATGCGTAACAAAACCCAATTCTTCATGAGGATGATCGCCCAGGGCTTTTTTGAATGCAGCTAACTGGCCGGACTTTACGCTGACGACCACGCGGCTCTGCGATTCCCCAAACCAATACGCATCTTTACGGATATCCGGATCATCAGCCACTACATCGAATCCAAGTCTATTCCCGAAAGCAGATTCAAGCAGGGTAACAAACAAGCCGCCTTCGCTGACATCATGTGCCGATTCAATCAGCTTTTTTTGAATGAGCCCGGACAGTTTTTGCTGCAGCTGGAATTCTTCTTCTATGTCAAAATGCGGTGCCGGACTATATCCCACTCCCTGGATCTTATGCAGGTATTCGGAAGAATTGATATCTGCCCTGCTTTCACCGAGAAGGAAAATAATGTCTCCTGCCTCTTTGAAGTCAAGGGTCATGCGGTCGTCGATGCTATCGAGAAGTCCTACCATGCCGATCGTTGGCGTCGGATATACGGGACCGTCAGGACCCTGGTTGTAGAAACTCACGTTACCGCCCGTTACCGGCGTATCAAATTTTCTGCATGCATCGCCCATTCCCCTGATCGCATGAACGAACTGGTAATAGACTTCGGGATCATAAGGGTTTCCGAAATTAAGACAGTTAGTTACGCCCAATGGCTGACCGCCACTGCACACAATATTTCTGGCCGCTTCGGCGACGGCGATCATCGCGCCCTTGTACGGATCAGCAAACACATAGCGGCTGTTGCAGTCGGTCGTCATAGCCACGGCCTTGCCCGTGCCAAGTGCCAGCACGATCGCGGCGTCAGAAGGCGCGTTGGTGGACGCATTGGCCGCGCCAACCGTACTGTCGTATTGAATGCTGATCCATTTCTTGGATGCGATATTGGGAATGGAAATGATCTGCTCCGCAACCGTTCTCAGGTCATCGGGAACTTCGATGCTGTCCGGATCAAATGCCGCTACTTTTTTTAAATAGGCAGGCTCTTTATACTCGCGATCGTATTGCGGCGCCCCACCGCCCAACACCAGCTCATGTGCGGGTATCTCGGCCTCCGAAATCCCATTCACATAAAACCGCAGCAATTGATCATCTGTTACTTCCCCGATGGTCGCACAGGGAAGATCCCATTTATCAAAGATGCCGATCACTTCTTTCTCTTTGCCCTTTTGAACAACCATCAGCATCCGCTCCTGGCTCTCACTCAATAGCAGTTCCCAGGCTTTCATATTTTTCTGCCGGGTAGGCACTTTATCCAGGTCAATGCGCATACCCACGCCACCCTTGGCGCTCATCTCGGCGGTAGAACAAATGATACCCGCGGCGCCCATATCCTGCATGCCCACTACTGCTCCCGTTTCAATTACTTCCAGGCAGGCTTCCAATAATTTTTTTTCCTGGAAGGGATCGCCTACCTGTACGGCAGGAAGTTCTTCTGTACTCTCCGCAGTAATATTCGCCGATGCGAAGGATGCGCCGCCGATGCCATCTTTTCCCGTGGCGCTGCCGACAAACACAACAGGATTTCCCTTTCCCCCGGCCGTGGCCGATACCGTCTTGCCAGCCTTAACCAGGCCAACGCTCATCGCATTGACCAGTGGATTGGTATGATAACAATCTTCGAAATAAACTTCACCGCCAACCGTAGGCACGCCAAAACAGTTTCCATAGTGTCCGATACCATGAACCACGCCGGCCAGCAGGTGTTGCGTTTTTGCTTCTTTCAGATTTCCGAAACGAAGCGAGTTTAATGAAGCAATGGGCCTGGCGCCCATGGTAAAAATATCCCGGTGGATTCCTCCGACACCGGTAGCCGCCCCCTGGAAGGGTTCGATCGCCGATGGATGATTGTGTGATTCAATTTTAAATACCAGTCCAAAGCCGTCTCCCATATCCATTAATCCCGCATTTTCTTCACCGGCCTTTACCAGCATTTTCTGACCTTCCCTGGGCAGGGTCTTCAGCCACTTGATTGAATTCTTATAACTGCAATGCTCACTCCACATCGCGCTGAACGCGCAGAGTTCATTGAAATTGGGCTTGCGGCCAAGTTTTTGTTTGATGAGTTCAAATTCTTCGGGGGTCAGACGGAGTTCTTCGGCTGTTTTTGCTGTAATTTCCATGATATCTTTACAAAGTGCAAAAGTACGAACGGAGCGTCAATCTATTGTATAATTTTATTATCATCTAAGCGGCACACATGACCATTGCATTCGTTCATTCCCATCGTTCTTTTTTGCCGGAGCTGGATGCATACAGTCATTTTTTTTCTGCTTATGGAATTCAAACAACTGAGATCAGGTCCAGCGAGATCGCCGGTTCTCGTGCTGATCTGTTTTGGCATTTTATGGGAACGGATAGCGGTCATGCAAAAAAGGACGTGGTGACCATTCATGAATATGGTTCAGCTTCTGTTCCACCTTTCCGGAAATGGAAAGATCTCATAAAACGTTCTTTATCTTCAAAACCTGGTTTCCGGATCTTCCTGAATGAGTATGTGAAAGAATCAATGGGATTTACTGATGATGTGCCTTTCGGATTCAGGGATATGGGGATCTTTCCCAGGATGCAGGGACCAACTCAGCCTGAAAAAGTCTTTGATTTCATTTATACAGGAAGCCTGGGCCCGCAGAGAAATATCAGATCATTGCTCCGGGTTTTTACAACACCGCGATTGAAAGATCATAGCCTGCTTGTACTGGGCAAAGATTATGACAGGCTGTCGCGGAGATATGATACATATCAAAATATTCGCTTCAAAGGGCCCGTTCCTTATTCGTCCGTGGCCGAATGGCTACACAAAGCGCGGTTCGCGATTAATTTTATGCCCGACAAGGAGCCTTTCAACCAACAGAGCGCAACAAAATTCCTGGAATACGCTAGCATGAACATCCCCATCATCAGTTCGGATTATGCGTGGGTAAAAAAATTTCAGCAGCAATATGGGGGCGCTTATTTCTTTCTCCGCGATGATCTGTCGAATTTTACATGGGAAAACGTTAACGGCTATGCGTATGGTTTTCCTGATCTGAGCGAGTGGAGTTGGGAAAAGCAGATCAGGAAGTCTGGAGTGCTGGAGTTTATACAAGGGAAGTTTCCGGAATTGGTATTCCCGGTCAGACGGGGACCTTCAGACCTGCCTTTAACGTCCGTTCATATTCCTTAATCACAATCCCCACATTAAATTTCTTCATCACCAATGCCCTCCCATTCTTCCCCATCCTGATCCGTTCTTCTGTCGTCAGGTTCATCATCTTTTCCATTTTATCCGCCACGTCGAACGGATCGTTCAGGTTACAGAGATAGCCATTGGAATTATTCAATACCACTTCCTTACAGCCCCGGTTAAGGGATGTGATGATCGGCAGCTCCATACTCGCGGCCTCCATCAAAGACCGGGGAACACCTTCATGATAAGAAGAAGGAAAAACAAAACAATCCGATTTTTTCAAAAACGGACGGACATCTTTGGCAAAGCCATGATAGCGGATCAATCCTTCCCTTTCCCATTTTTTCAACTCTTCCTCGGGAATTGAATCCGGGTGATTTTTTTCAAAGAACCCGATCAGTTCGAAATTCACTTCGTAATTTTTATTCCGGACGATGCGCGCGGCATCCGCATAAATACCGACACCTTTGCTTTTCAGCAGGCGGGTGCTCATCAGGAAAGTAAATCCATTGACCCGTTCCTGCGGGCCTTCAAATGCGGGTGAAAAATGATCCGTATTGATCCCTTCCCCCGGCAGCACCCGCATCTTTTCGATATGCACAATTTTTTCCTTGATGAATATTTTGGCATCGTCATTATTGAGGAACCAGACTTCCTCTGTGCTGCGAAGGGCTCTCTTATACAAAAGTCGAACGATATGGTAAAGCCAGTTTTTCCTGGCAAAGGAATAACCCAACCCCGTGACCACGGCGACAGATTTGATGGAACAGGCGGCGGCAGCCAGGGAACCATAAATATTCGGCTTGATCACATAATGAAAAATAAAATCAGGACGTTGTTGTGTGTAAATTCGTTTGAGCTGGTAATATAAACTGAGGTCACGTAGGGGATTTTCTGAACGGTTGTTGAAGCGGATGGGACTATAGGCACAACCTTCCTGTTCCAGCAGAAGCGCATATTCATCATAGGGAGCGATCACCAGCACCTGATAATTATTTTGACAAAGAAAACGGATCACATCCAGTCGAAAATTGTACACCGCCCACGTGCTGTTCGATACCAGGGCAATCAGCTTCCCGGGGACATGACTGTTTTTGTTCATTCAGGTATATTAGGCTCAAATTTATAGATTTGATGTATTAAATACTATTTTGAAAATCAAATTATGTCTAAAGCGCTCCTGTTCGCTGGCTATTTCATTTGTTTCGCATTTCTTTTTCAGAGACTGGCACGTAAAAGCCTTGCCGGGTTGAACCCCTGGCAAAGAATGGGCGTTTTTGGTTTCAGGGTGCTGCTGGGCTGTTTATATGGATACATCTACCTGCACTATTACCAGGGCGATGATACCTGGATGTTCTTCCATGACTCCGTCATGGAACACAAACTACTGATGGAGCATCCGCTCGCGTTTTTAAAAGATCTGTCGCCGCAAGCTTCTTTCGCAGCATCAACCAATTTTTGGCAGGGCCTCAATTTCTACATCCGCGACCTGGAATATTATACGATGGTCAAACTGCTCGCAGTATTGAATATATTCAGCAGGGATCATTATTATATAGATGTGCTGCTCTTTGAATTCCTGACCATCTGGGGATCGGTGCTCTTGTTCAAATTGCTGAACGGCGTTTTCCCCTGGCAAAAAAAATTACTGATCATCGCATTGTTTCTTGTTCCAACCACCGGTTTCTGGTTGAGCGGTATCCGGGCCGAAGGGCTGCTCCTGCTGTTTATTGCGATCATCTTATATTTCACCAACAAGTGGTTCGAACAAAAAAAGTTGTCGCAAATGCTCTGGATACTGGCTGGTCTTGCGGGCTTCCTGATTTACCGCAGCCAGTATTTATGGGTCTTTCTGCCGGCTTATATTGCCTGGACCCTGGGGAAGGTCAGGCCTCAAAAATCAGTTTACTATTTTCTTTTTGTTTATCTCCTTTGCCTGATCGTCTTTGTTGCGGATACCTGGATCTCTCCGCAAAGGAATCTTGCAACCAGTATTGCCTCGCGGCAGCATGAGTTTGCCCAATTGCATGGCAATACCCGGTTCAGGCTCGACAGCCTGCAACCTTCTGTTCCCGGTTTTATCAGATTATTGCCACAGGCTTTCGCCAATACGTTTATCCGGCCCCTGATCCTGGAAGCAAAGGGGCCGCTACAGATCATGGCCTCGCTGGAGGTCATGGCTGGCTGGATATTGGTTGTTCTGCTGCTGCGCTTCCCTGTCAGGGACTGGAAACAAAAAATGACCCATCCGCTCCTCTTGTTATTGCTTTGCTATGGCGTCAGCCAGGTGCTCATGATTGGTTATATCGTACCATTTCCCGGAGCCATTGTCCGCTACAAAGCCATTCCGGAACTGTTCCTAATCATAACAATAGGATTATCAATCGATTGGAAACGAATATATAGTAAAATAAAATAATGTAATTTTTATTTTGAATAAATTCTAATAATTCGCCCATTCTCAATATATTTTATCTTTTTTTATTGAAATCATATCGAAAAACGTGATTTACCGATGATTTTTTTGGCAGCACGCCCAATTATCATTTATTTGCATTTGAAAAAAAATTATCGCAATGGAATCCCTTAGATTTAACGCAATCAATAATCTTACCGGCACCAGTGTTGTTCCTGTACAAGGTTCGACCAAGATTACGGCCATTTTTGGCGAGAATGTTTTCACATTAAAAACGGCCAGGGATTTCCTGAGTGACGAGGCTTTCAAAAGCCTTTTGGCCTCAGTCAAAGGGAGCAAGAAAATTGACCGGTCGATGGCAAACCAGATCAGTGCGGGTTTGCGTCAGTGGGCAGAAAACAAAGGGGTCACCCATTATACCCACTGGTTTCAGCCTTTGACGGGCTCGACAGCTGAAAAGCATGATTCATTTTTTACCATCAAAAGCGACGGAACGCCGATAGAGCAATTTGAAGGCGATGCGCTGATCCAGCAGGAGCCAGACGCTTCTTCCTTTCCCAGCGGCGGCATCAGGGCAACATTCGAAGCCAGGGGATATACTGCCTGGGATCCCTCCTCTCCCATTTTCATCATGGAAATAGGCGAAGGAAAGACCCTTTGCATTCCGACCATATTTGTTTCTTATACCGGCGAAACGCTCGATTATAAAGCACCCTTGCTTAAATCACTCGATGCCTTAAATAAGGCAGCGGTGGAAGTCTGTAATTACTTCGACAAGAACGTAACCCGTGTAACCGCCACGCTCGGCTGGGAACAGGAATATTTCGTCGTGGATGAAGCGATGGTTAATTGCCGTCCGGACCTGGTGTTGAGCGGAAGGACCGTTTTCGGCCACGCTCCCGCCAAAGGACAGCAATTGGAAGATCATTATTTCGGTTCCATTCCGGAAAGAGTATATGCTTTTATGCGCGATTATGAAATGGAAGCCTATAAGCTGGGCATTCCTTTAAGAACCCGTCATAACGAAGTGGCACCATCGCAGTTTGAATGCGCACCGATCTTTGAAGAAGTCAGTGTAGCTGTTGACCATAATATTTTACTGATGGACGTTATGGACCGTGTGGCCCGTCGTCACAAACTGCGGGTGCTGCTGCACGAGAAACCTTTTGCAGGCATCAATGGCAATGGGAAACACAACAACTGGAGCATGGCCACCGACACTGGTGTCAACCTGCTGGCTCCAGGCAAAACACCCAAGACCAACCTGATGTTCCTCACCTTCTTTGTCAATACCATCAAAGCCGTATTTGACTATTCCGACGTGCTGAGGGCATCCATCGCGTCCGAGGGTAACGATCACCGTTTAGGAGCCAATGAAGCTCCGCCGGCGATCATCTCCGTATTCATCGGTCAATACCTGACCAAAGTACTCGAAGACATCAAGGAAAGAGTGGGCGCCAAATTCGACGAACAGGATGAAGCCATCCTGAAACTGGATCTCCACAAAAGCATTCCCGAACTGTTGCTGGATAATACCGACAGGAATCGCACTTCTCCCTTTGCCTTCACCGGAAATAAATTTGAATTCCGCGCCGTGGGATCTGCCGCAAATTGCGCCAATGCCATGACCGCGCTCAACGGTATTCTTGCTGAAACCCTGAAGAAATTCAAAAAAGAAGTGGATGTACTGATCGAAAAAGGCGACAAGAAAGAGATCGCCATCATGCACGTGATCCGCGAATACATTGTCAGCAGCGAGAAGATATTGTTCGAAGGAGACGGGTACAGCGAAGAATGGCAGAAGGAAGCGGAAAAAAGAGGATTGCCCAATGTTAAAACCACGCCATTGGCGCTCGATGCCTTATTAACCGACAAGGCCAAACGGCTGTACGAAGACAACAACATATTGAGTCATGTTGAACTGGAAGCGCGCCACGAAATTGAACTCGAAAAATACATTAAGAAGGTGCAGATCGAAGCCCGTATCATGGGTGAACTGTGCACCAGCCATATCCTGCCACCCGCGATCAAGTACCAGAACACGCTGATCGAAAACATCCGGGGTCTGAAAGATATCGGTTTAAAGGAATCTGCTTACGCAAGCCAGAAACAGATCCTGGAGAAGATATCCGACCACATCACCAACATCAGCCAGCTGGTCGGCAAAATGATCGAAGCGAGAAAAATATGCAATGCTATGGAGGATACCCGAACCAAGGCCATTGCCTACAATAGCCAGGTGAAACAGCCCTTCTTCGATGACATCCGTTATCATGTCGACAAACTGGAATTGCTGGTTGACGACAGCGAATGGCTGTTGCCGAAGTACCGGGAGATTCTCTTTTTGAGGTAATGCAAAATTTAAAATATTAAATCTAAAATGTAAAAGGGAACAACTGAGGTTCCTCCCTTTTACATTTTAGATTTTACATTCTCTCCAAGGCCCATTTAAGTGCGATCTCGAGTTGTTCCTCGACCGTTAGGTTGGAATTGTCGAGCACGATGGCATTTTTTGCTTTTTTTAGGGGACTGAATTCGCGGTGGGAATCGACATAGTCCCGCATTTCGAGGTTGCTTTTTACTTCTTCGATCGTGATGTTGGGATTCTTGGCAAACATTTCTTTGAATCTCCGTTCCACGCGTACGGCGTTATCTGCTGTCATAAATATCTTCAGTTCTGCCTTTGGAAATACTACCGTACCGATATCCCGTCCATCCATGACGATACCTTTTCCGTCACCCATCTTTTTTTGCTGGGCCACGGCAAACTCCCTGACCTCCTTAATGGCCGCCACATCACTTACCTTTTCTGCAATGACCATGTCACGGATCAGCCATTCCACATTCTCTCCATTGAGGTGAATTTCACTCTGTTTGCTTTTGGGATTATAAATGAATTCCAGTACGATGCTCTTCAACGCCTCTTTCACCAGCCTGGGCTTTGTCCAGTCAATATGGTTGCGCAGGAAATACAACGTAATGGCCCTGTACATGGCGCCGCTGTCAATATACAGGTAATCCAGCTCCTTCGCCAGTTGCTGTGCCAGCGTGCTCTTCCCGCAGGAGGACCAGCCGTCGATGGTTATGATGATGCGTTTGGGCATGAGTTTGGAGCGGCCAGTGGTCAGCAGAGAGTAGAAAATAGAAAGAAGAAAGTAGAGAATAGGAAAAGGTTTAGGGAATTCATTTCTTCCTTTTTTCTGCTCTCTATTTTCTATTTTCTACTTTCTCTGATCACTAGTCCCCGCAAAAATGCAAAAAAAAACCCTGAAGGTCTAATATTCCTCCAGGGATCTGTACAAATACTTTCTTATTCCTTATTTTTCAACCTCAGTCTTTTCCTTCGCCTTTTCCTTGAGTGTAAACTTGATCTTCGAATTCTCCTTGTCGAGATCGGCAATGAGCACATCTCCATTCTTGATGCTCATGTTGAGGATTTCCTCAGCCAGCGGATCTTCCAGGTATTTCTGGATGGCCCGGTGCAAAGGACGCGCTCCGAACTGTGCATCATATCCTTTCTCAGCGAGGAAGTTTTTGGCGTCCAGCGACAGCTCAAGCGTAAAGCCAAGCTGTATGAGGCGTTTAAGCACTCCCTTCATCAGGATGTCAATGATCTCAAAGATGTGTTCCTTGTTCAGCGAATTGAAGATCACAATATCATCAACCCTGTTCAGGAATTCCGGACTGAAGGTCCTCTTGAGCGCCTTTTCAATCACAGCCTTATTGTTCTCATCCACATTGGCGGTCCTGGTTGAAGTAGCAAAACCAACGCCATCGCCAAAATCTTTTAACTGTCTTGCGCCAATATTAGAGGTCATGATGATCAGGGTATTCTTAAAGTCAACCTTTCTGCCCAACCCATCGGTGAGCTGACCGTCATCTAATACCTGCAACAGGATATTATAAATATCAGGATGCGCTTTCTCAATTTCATCCAGCAAAATAACACAGTAAGGTTTGCGTCTCACTTTTTCCGTGAGCTGTCCGCCTTCTTCATAGCCCACGTATCCCGGAGGAGCGCCGATCAATCGGCTCACGGTAAATTTCTCCATGTATTCGCTCATGTCAATGCGCACCAGGGAATCTTCCGAATCAAACATATACCTGGCGAGTGCCCGGGCCAGCTCCGTCTTACCAACTCCGGTAGGACCTAAGAATATGAATGTGCCGATCGGTTTCTTGGGATCTTTCAGTCCGACACGATTACGCTGAATGGCTTTCACGACCTTTAAGATCGCCTCGTCCTGTCCAACCACCATGCTTTTCATGTCGACGGACATATTCCGAAGCTTCTCTGTTTCAGCCTGCACCATCCGTTTAACGGGGATGCCGGTCATCATGCTGACCACTTCCGCAATATTGTCTTCGTCTATCGGGTAGCGTTTGTGTTTGCTCTCTTCCTCCCATTCAGCCTTCGCTTTTTCAAGATCTTCCTGCAGGCGTTTTTCTGCATCACGCAATGAAGCCGCTTCTTCGAATTTCTGGCTCTTCACCACTTTATTCTTTTCATTCTTCACGTCTTCGATCTTCTTTTCCAGGTCCACAATATTCTGCGGAACGTTAATGTTCTTCAGATGCACGCGGGCGCCCACTTCATCCAATACATCGATGGCTTTATCGGGCAACAGGCGATCCGTCATATAGCGGTCGCTCAGTTTCACGCAGGCATTGATGGCATCTTCTGAATAGGTTACATTATGGTAGTCTTCGTATTTCGATTTGATGTTATTCAAGATCATGATGGTTTCATCCACGCTGGGCGGATCGATCATCACTTTCTGAAAGCGGCGGTCAAGCGCGCCATCTTTTTCAATATACATCCTGTACTCGTCGAGGGTGGAAGCGCCAATGCACTGCAGCTCACCCCGGGCCAGGGCAGGTTTAAAGATGTTGGACGCGTCGAGCGATCCACTCGCACCGCCTGCCCCTACAATAGTATGTATTTCATCAATGAATAAAATCACATCCCTGTTCTTTTCCAACTCATTCATGATGGCTTTCATTCTTTCTTCAAACTGTCCGCGATATTTTGTACCTGCCACCAGTGCGGCGAGATCAAGCGAGATCACGCGTTTGTCGAACAAAACCCTGGAGACCTTGCGCTGCACAATGCGAAGCGCCAGCCCTTCCACGATGGCTGTTTTACCCACGCCAGGTTCACCGATGAGAATGGGATTGTTTTTCTTACGACGGGAAAGAATCTGCGAAACCCTTTCAATTTCTTCTTCCCTGCCGACGATCGGATCCAGGGCATTCATTTCAGCCAGACGCGTAATGTCCCTGCCGAAATTATCCAGTACCGGGGTTTTGCTTTTGGCATTACCGGCGCTGCGCACTTTCTGTTGTGAATATTTTTTTTCTTCATCAAAATCATCATCATTCTCTTCTGCGTATTCACTGCGCACTTCGTTGCTTTTGACCACACCCAGTTCGTTTCTGAACAGGTCGTAATCCACATCAAATTGATTTAGGATCTGGGTAGCGATATTTTCTTTGTTTTTTAGGATCGAAAGCATGAGGTGTTCTGTTTCCACGGTAGGACTTTTCAAAGCCTTTGCTTCGAGCACAGTAACCCGGATCACTTTCTCCGCCTGTTTCGTCAACGGCAGACTGTTGATATTAGCAATATTTTTTCCTGTCTTATCTTTTACGGCCAATTCCACTTCCTTACGCAGTTCATATAAATCCACATTAAAACTCTTCAGGATGCGAACGGCGGTGTTGTCGCCTTCGCGAATCAGGCCCAACAATAAGTGCTCCGTGCCAATAAAATCGTTCCCCAAACGCAAAGCTTCCTCCCTGCTAAACGAGATGATTTCCTTCACCTGGGCTGAAAAATTGTTATCCATATTTAAGTAATTGAGCGTTATACAATAATAACGAATATTTTTGACTCTTAGTTCTTACACCTTATTAACGACTGTTGATAAACATTAAGTGTATGGAGGTCAAAATTGATACCAGAGAAAAATTTCATGCCATTACTATCCTGGAAAGCCGTTTCGCTGCTAATATGACAGCAGAATTGGATCAATGTCTTGTTTCGATACCACAAAATGGCGTTAAAAACGTAATCCTCAATCTGAAAGACATCCAAATCATCGATAATGCTGCGGCTGAGTACTTGGTTAAAACGCAGCAGCGTTTCTACGAGGCCAATGCTTCCTTTGTCATTTGTGAACTGGGGCCGGCATTGGAGCAAACCCTCGATGCAGGCGGCCTGCTGGAGCTCTTAAACACAACCCCCACCGAGGGTGAAGCAAGCGATATCGTTCAGATGGAAGAAATCGAGCGGGAACTGCTTGATGACGGGATCTGAGGTCGTTGGTGGATAGTCGTTGGCCGAGCTATGTTTGATTTTCGTTGACCGGTCAACGGCCATCGACCAACGGCAATCGTTTTCACTCACTAAACAAAGCCAACCAAATGATCAAGGCCATATTAGAAAAGGCCATCAACCGTTCCATCTCCTCCCTACAATACAAGGCCATCGGGGGCGGATCCATCAATTCGACCTATCGCCTCACTGTTGACAAGCAAACTCGTTTTTTCTGTAAGCTGAATGAAGCGGCAGCTTTCCCCGGGCTCTTTGATAACGAACGAAAAGGGCTGGAATTGCTGCGCGCACAACAAATCTTCAGGATTCCGGCTGTGATCGCCTTTGAAAACACCGGGTCATCACAGGTACTTATTCTCGAATGGATCGACCAGGAAATAACAACAACCCAATGCTGGAAAAGTTTTGGAGAAAAACTCGCCGCGCTGCATCAGTCGAGCCATCCTTTTTTTGGTCTGGAATATGACAATTACATGGGCGCACTGTCTCAGTCCAATCAACCATCAGGTAGCTGGACCGATTTCTTTATCGGGCAGCGCCTGGTTCCGCAGGTTAAAATGGGCGTCGAAAAGCATTTGCTGGAAAAAGAAGATGCCGGTCATTTTGAACGCCTGTATAAAAAAATTGCGGATGCATTTCCTCCCGAACCGCCATCGCTAGTACACGGAGATCTCTGGAGCGGAAATTTTTTGTGCGATACATGTCAGGAACCGGCATTGCTCGATCCCGCCGTTTATTTCGGACATCGGGCAGTGGATCTGGGCATGACAACCCTCTTCGGGGGATTTGACCGGGAATTTTATGAAGCATATCGTTACCATTCGATTCTGCCGCCGAATCATCCCGAACAATGGACCCTCTGCAACCTCTATCCCTTGCTGATACATCTGAATTTATTTGGCCTGAGTTACCGGAGCAGGATCCGGGAAATCATCAGGCCATACTAAATTCGCGCTACACTTTATAAATTATATTATTTACATTGTAAGTAGCAGATCGGATTCAATGTTCGTCTATACAGGAACTCAAACCACAAGATCGTCTAATGCTGGCCGTCACCATTTTAGGAAATAACTCTGCCATCCCGGCTTTTGATCGTCATCCTACCTCCCAGGTGGTCACGATGGATGAGCATTTATTCCTGGTAGATTGCGGTGAGGGCACACAGATGCAGATGACAAAATACAAGATCCGCAGAAGCAAGATCAACCACATCTTCATTTCGCATTTGCATGGCGACCATTATTTTGGCTTGATCGGCCTGGTAACGAGCATGGGTTTACTCGGCCGTCAACAGGACCTGCACATTTATGCACCATCATCGCTCCGGCAAATTTTCGATCTGCAGCTCCAGGTGGCCGATACGCAATTGCCATTCGGACTGCATTTTCATGCCTTGCAGGAAGATGGAGTGATCGTCAGGGACAGCAAGTTTGAAGTCAGTTGTTTTCGCGTGCATCATCGTATAGAATGCTGGGGATTCCGCTTCAGACAGATCAAACCCTTTCGCCGCGTGAATCCCGACAAAGCGCGGCAACTCGATATTCCGGCATCTTTTTTTGAACGGTTGAAATGGGGAGAGGATTATATTACCAAGGATGGAAGTGTCATCCCGAATGAGCTCGCCACCGATCCCGCGCCAAAAGCCAGGTCCTACGCTTATTCTGCCGACACCTTGTATGATGAGCGGATCATCGAAAAGATCCATGGCACGGATCTTCTTTATCACGAAGCCACATACCTCAGGGAATTGGAAGATCGCGCGGTGAAACGTTTTCATTCCACCACCACGCAGGCCGCGAGTATTGCTTTAAAAGCCGGTGTAGAAAAACTGCTGCTTGGACATTTCAGTTCAAAATATGAAAAGCTGGAAGAGTTTGAGCTCGAAGCAAGGGAAATTTTTCAGAATACGGAACTGGCGATTGAAGGGGTGACCTATCGCGTGGGGTAATAGCAGCCCCTTGCTCCTTCTCCTTCCCCAATGGGGAAGGAGCGGTACTTTGTTACATAGCCATGGAGTATAACTACCACATCAACTTTTGTGCTTAGATCAGTGCATCAAAAAATATTTTCGTTGATTCAATTTATCAGAAACTTCGAGAAAGAGATCACCCTCCCCGTTGGGGAGGGTGGGGCGGGGCTTTTACGCTTTCACCGAGAAATTCTTCATGATATAAGCCTTGAGCCTGGTATTCAGTCCGTCGCTTAGTGGAACAAGCGGCAGGCGAAGATAATTCTCGATAATGCCTAATTCGCTCATTGCGGCTTTTACGCCTGCGGGATTGTTTTCGGCGAACAGGAGATCGTATCCTTCGATGAGTTGATCGTTGAGTTTTTTGGCGGTTTTAAAATCGCCTTTAAGAGATTCGCGAACCATCTCGGAAAATTTTCCAGGGAAACTATTAGCCGCCACGCTGATCACCCCGTCAATACCGCAGGCGATCTGGGGAAGCGCAAGCGCGTCGTCGCCACTCACCACAAGGAAATCCTCGGGCCGGTCACGCAGCACCTGCATGCATTGCGCCATATCGCCTCCCGCTTCCTTGATGCCTACAATATTCGGCACTTCGTTCGCCAGGCGGATGATCGTGGATGCATTGATATTCCTGCCGGTACGACTGGGGACGTTATATAACAGAATAGGTTTTGGCGAGGCCTCAGCCAGGGTCTTATAGTGCTGGAACAATCCTTCCTGTGAAGGTTTGCTGTAATAAGGACTGGCGCTCAATACGGCCACCGATTGATCCAGCGGAAATTCTTCGAGGTCGCTCACAAGTTCCTGGGTATTGTTTCCACCAACGCCTACGATCACCGGAACCCTCCCATCCACTTTTTCATAAGTGAATTTGATCAGGGCAATTTTTTCTTCTTTGGAAAGTGTGGGTGTTTCGCCCGTCGTGCCGAGGGTGATAACATATTCCACGCCGCCATGGATCACATGGTCGATCACGCGACCCAACGCGTCGAAGTCGATTTCAAGATCGGAGCCAAAAGGCGTCACCAGCGCCACCCCGGTCCCACGCAATATTTTTCGAAAGTCAGGCATCCCTGCAAAGGTAAAATATTAAATGGAAAATAGCTTCCATTTCTCACGCATCCACTTCATCCCAAAATCCCATCCTGGAGAATTTTTCGATCTTTTTTTCGATGCGGTATTCCGGCGTGAGTTGTTTGAGTTCGTGGATCGCCTCGATGAGTTTGGGTTTGAGCAGGGCCGCGGCTTCGTTATAGTCCCAGTGCGCACCGCCGAGGGGTTCCGGCACAATGGCGTCGATCAGTCCGAAATTATACATATGATTGGGTGTGAGCCGGAGCTCTTCGGCAGCTTTTTCTTTCTGGTCCCAACTGCGCCAGAGGATAGAGCTGCAGTTTTCGGGTGAGATAACAGTATACCAGGAATTTTCCAGCATGAACACCCGATCTCCAACGCCGATGCCGAGGGCTCCGCCGGAAGCGCCTTCTCCGATGATGGCACAGATAACGGGCACGCGTAAGCGAATCATTTCATAGATATTCCGGGCGATGGCCTCTCCCTGTCCTCTTTCTTCGGCTTCCATACCCGGGTATGCTCCGGGAGTGTCGATCAGGGTGATGACGGGTTTGTCAAATTTCTCCGCCAGTTTCATCAGGCGGAGAGCCTTGCGATATCCTTCGGGATTAGCCATCCCGAAATTGCGCATCTGCCGCATTTTGGTATTGGTCCCCTTTTGCTGTCCGATCATCATCACGGTCTGACCATCCAATTGAGCGAATCCACCCACCATGGCTTTGTCGTCGCGGACATTCCGGTCACCAAAGAGCTCCACGAAATTGTCGCACATTTTCTGGATGTACTTGAGAGTATAGGGACGGTCGGGGTGCCGGCTCAGTTGCACTTTTTGCCAGCTCGTCAGGTGCTGGGTGATCTCCCGGCGTTTCTCGATGATCTGGTCCTGCAGTTTTTTGATGGAGTCGCTGAGGTCTACTTTGGTCTTTTCAGCAGTTTGTTTCAATTTATCGATCTCATCAAAGAGGTCTTTGATGGGTTTTTCGAAATCGAGGAACTGACGATTCTTGTCTAGGGGCATAGTACATAAAGGTATGAGCTGTAAAATTAAGGGAACCGCCTTTTTTTGGGCAAGTTTTGTTGGATAAACTATAAATTCTCCTATCTTTGCCGTCCTAAAAATCGGCATAAAAAGCTGATTTCGGGATGGATCGGGTGCGAACCTGGTTAGCGTGCTGGTTTTTCTAAATATTTGGATCGGTAGTTCAGTTGGTTAGAATGCTGCCCTGTCACGGCAGAGGTCGCGGGTTCGAGTCCCGTCCGGTCCGCTAGGCGTCCCTTTGGGCGCCTTTTTTTGTAGCCAGTGCCTCCAAGTGGCGGCCTTAGCCACAGGAGAATCCTTTGTTGAATTTCTACCATTTTGAGGTTGATAATTAAAATTTCTTTAGATCTATATTTCCAAAAATGAAATGTTGCTTTAAATTAGCTTGCAATATTTCCGAGTTCTTCTCTACATGATTACGGAGTTTAATTGTATTCATCAGATAAACGAATAAGATTTTTGCTCGCTTTTACTTCGCAAAACTAACTTTCTTATGCTAGAAACTACAAGGTCGAAGAAAATTCAACACTACCTGAAGAGTCATCCAGAACAGCTAGTCAAAGAACAAGATAGCACTGCAACTTATCAATCAATTACCTCCGCATTCATGCTGGGTCGAAGCATTTTGTGGATCTGCGGCACTTACTTTAGGAAAAAGAAAATCCGCCATAGAAGTAATTAATGACATTGACGGCGAAATTATAAACGTTTTTAAGCAGCTTAGAGAAAATGAGATGGAATTGTGTAGACTAATTTCACTGACGCCCTACGCGAAAGACGAATTTGAAAATTCAAGAGATATAGATATCAATGACACCGAGCTTGAACGAGCACGAAAATTCTTAGTTCAGGCGATGATGGCAATAAATGGTGTTTTCGGAAAGGATAGAGGTGGGTTTTCATACTCTCAATCTTATTCGCGCAATGGACGAGACGCTCGAGTCAACAGATGGTATAATTTGCCTGAAAGGTTAACCGAGGTTGTTGAAAGATTACGAGATGTTCGAATTGATAATCGAGATGCTGTAGAATTATTAAAAATGTTCATAAAACGCCCGGCGACCCTGGTGTATTTAGATCCGCCGTATTTAGGTGAGCGCTCCAAAGGTTATACAAAAGATGCATATGATGAACAATTTCATGAAAAACTCTTGAGCGTCGCAATAAAAGGTCGATGCATGATATTTATAAGTGGATATGACAATGAGATTTACAATTCCATCTTGACAAAAAACAATGAATGGAGCAAAAGAACAATTGACACAATCACTAAGGATATTAAAGGAAATGGACATAAGCGTGAAGAAGTTGTCTGGATGAACAAATACTTCCAGGAAGCAATGAAAACAAATAAACATCTAATCAGATTGACTAAAAAGGAAATCAAGGAGAACAAACTAAACCCAGAACGGAAATAGATTAAAAACAATATTTTACCCTTTGCGAGAGTATTTCTCTGCCAGCTGCTGCAGCTTGTCGATCACTTCCGTGTTGTCCCGATGGACCCGATAATACCAAAGCGAACGGGTCAAACCCGTTACTCTGCAAGCCCTATCAATGGACGCTGGTTCCTCTTTTTGAACGTAGTTGCCAGCTGCAATTCGAATCCTCAAAAATCCAAACTTTAATGCTTCGATATTGGTAATTTCCTTGAGTGGATTTCTATATAGCCCTTACACCGAAGAGCAAAACAAAAACTGCAAACATCAAGTACATCATGAAGGTGTTTGTTTCTGAACGTTTCTGTTGTCGGAGGGAAAGACCGTCCTTGTGTACAGACTGTCGATCGCGATGTTGTCGTTCCATACTTCGATGCGGTCCTCATCAAGTAGCTGCCCAAAACACTTCGCGGCCAAATCCGCCTGAAGAAATATCCCTGCTTACACCCACTCCTCCGCCGCGTCTACCAGAGCCTTCCACAAGTGCAAAGCGAAAGAGCTTCGGACCATGACACGGTAACGAAACGGAGCAATGTGGCAGACAATCACCGGTGCCTTCGCCATGAGCCCCTGGGAGACACTTGCAATAGGGAAACTTTTTTCCCGGAGATCCTGATCCCAAAGATGGGCGAGCACTTCACGAACCTTGGGTCCTTCAAGTTCAATGGTAGTTCGCTGGCCGCTGACATCAACTACGCTGAAATGATAGTGGTTCTTCAACAGCAGCGGCGCGAGCTTCTGCTCAGCTTCCTGGAATCCTACAATAAGCCACCAGTCCGGTGCAAGGCACAGGGCATGAGCTTCACCTCCACCGGATACTGACCCCCCCAGGGTCTGGCCTGGCTTCCCCGGCAGATCCATGCCCAGCGCTTCAGCGACTGCGGCTTGCGTGGAGGTCCCGGGCGCCACACGAAGATCGATGCTGTGCAATCCTGGCAATTCACGAATCGCCACCGTAGCGACGGTTCCCATGTTCATTCCTTCCAGCGGACTTTCTTTGGCGATCATATGTGGGTCTCAATTAGTCTCTTCGGATGTTCTCCTTGTCAATGAATACAGCGTCGCAGATGGTGGCACGCAGCATTTTTTTTCCAATGGACACGGCCACCACTTCACCCATCCGGTTCAAGCCATCGGCCACCAGTGCCAGTGCGAACGCACGCCCAAGCGTCGGCGAATAGTAAGAACTCGTCACAAAACCGGTATGGCGGGTTTTGCCATGCTCGTCCGGGTGTGCGTTAAGTACGGTGATGTATGCTCCCTCTGGAACGACTTCCTCATCGTTCTCTGGCAGAAGGCCAACCAGCTGATGTCTTCCCGTTCCTTTCAGATAAGGCAGCTGAAAGGAACGCTTCCCAATGAACTCCTTCTTTTTAGAAACAATCCATGACATGTTGAGGTCATATGGCGTTTGAGTTCCGTCAGTGTCCTGCCCGATGATAATATAACCCTTTTCAGCCCTCAGTACGTGCATGGTCTCTGTGCCATAGGCAGTCAGGTCATAGCGGGATCCTATCGCCCACAATCGTTCCCAAATAGAATGGGCATAAGCCCAGGCAACATTGATCTCGAATGCCAGCTCTCCTGAAAAGGAGATGCGCGCGATGCGCACAAGTATTCCGTCGATCGTTGCGTCGCGGCTATGCATAAACGGAAAATTATCTTTTGACAGGTCAATATCGGTGACCAGCTCATGGAGTAGCTCCCTGCTTTTCGGGCCCACTAGCGCGATCGTCGAAATATGCTCGGTAACCGAGGTGCAATAGACCTTCAGGTCGGGCCACTCTGTTTGCAGCCACTCTTCCAGCCATGCGAGCACCCTGGCAGCGCCACCTGTGGTGGTGGTCATCAGGAAATGATTTTTACCCAGCCGTGTGGTGACGCCGTCATCAAAGACGATGCCGTCAGCCTTGCACATCAATCCGTAGCGGCACTGCCCTTCCGGCAATGTCGAGAAGATATTCGTATAGATGCGGTCGAGGAAAACAGCGGTGTCAGGACCCTGGATATCAATCTTTCCGAGGGTGGAGGCGTCCATCACGGCCACACCCTGTCTGGCTGCTACGCACTCACGCCGAACGGCATCTTCCACGCGCTCTCCCGGCTTCGGGAAGTACCAGGGTCGCTTCCATTGCCCCACGTCCTCGAATACTGCACCAGCTTCAACATGCCATTGATGGAGCGGTGTGATGCGGATGGGATCGGAAAGCAGTCCGCGTTCACGTCCGGCAAGTGCAGCGAACGGCACCGGAACATAAGGTGGCCTGAATGAAAGGGTCCCGACATCAGCAGGTGACAGGCCGGACTTTCCACATTGTGCAACACTATCAAGTTGGCAAAGTGCACCGATGGTGAGCATGCCGCTGGTCTTGCCCTGGTCGTGTGCCGTGCCTATGGTGGTGTATCGTTTGATGTGCTCGATGCTGTATAACCCTGCCCCTACGGCACGTCGCAGATCGTGCAGCGTTGTATCGCGCTGCAAGTCGATGTAAGCGTGACGGGCCTGCTCGGGATCGAGGGCCGGACCGAAGAATACCATTGGATCGTCGTCGCCACCGAAGTCGCCGGCCAGCATGCCGGCAGTGCAGAGCCGATCGGTAGAGTGGTTTACCAGGAAGGCCGCATGCTCACCACTCCACTGCGGTTTGATACCAATGTGGGTCGCCAGATCTACGATCGGGGTCCAGCCCCCCGATACTGCGAGCAGATCGGCCGCCGTTTGAAATATTTCGTTCGTATCGAGGTCCTGTAGGATGACATTGTGCAAAGCCCTTTCTGCATTGGAAGATGTGTCGAGAACAGTTGCGCGGAAACGGACCGGAATCCCTGCCGCTCTTGCTGCATCGACACTGGGACCGCTTGCCGCGGGCCGCGCATCATAAATACATTGCACCTCTACCCCGGCATGGTGAAGCCGAAGCGCATCACGATATCCCTGGTTGTCAATAGTTGCAACCACGGCCCGTTTGAAGATCCGCACGCCATGAACCGCGACATAGGTTGCTGCAGCATGGGAAAGCATAATGCCGGGCCTGTCGTTATTTGCGAAGATCAACGGGCGTTGGAACGCACCTGGCGCCAGCACAACCTGATCGGCACGGATATGCCACACCCGGATGCGCGCACGCCTGGCCGTTGCGGAATTCCCAAGGTGGTCGCTCCGCCGCTCAATCGCAACAACATAATTCTGATCGTACAA
>Ga0193728_1000094_pt1 | contig 36998 bp, 31 predicted proteins | sample U1c1metaG_FD_143037 | JGI IMG/M metagenome (GOLD analysis project Ga0193728, IMG submission 143037) | Soil microbial communities from a riparian zone of the East river system, Colorado, United States - U1c1 | ecosystem: Environmental > Terrestrial > Soil > Riparian zone | place: USA: East River... | reverse complement strand
AACCAACTTTTCCAACGAACGCGCGTTGGAGCTAACCCCCAAGACGTGGCGCTGGTACAAAGATAAAGCTCCCGGTGGACCGCTGTCACAACTGGCAATTCACCAATTTGACGTGATGCAATATTTGGGCGGGCAAGTGATTTCCGCCAGCTCTATTGCGTCGAAATTGTCGCCCGTGGGCGCGGAAGTAGACGATCAATCGATGACGCTGCTGAAATTTGCGGATGGAAAAATCGGCTACGTGGGTTCGTGCTGGACTTCGCCTGGAGTTTTCGCGGTGCGGGTGTTCGGGTTCAAGGGCTTGATGCATTACGAGATTGATTTCGACACCTGGGATACGCCGGATAAGTTGCACGAGAGCTCCACGCTTTACATTCAGCGGGGCAAAAGCGGATATGGCAGCCGTGAAGAGCTGAAAGTTCCGCCGAGCGACATGTTTCGCGCGGAGCTGGAGCTGTTTGCCGAAAGCTGCAAGACTGGCAAGCCCAATGAATTAACGGCGGAAAATGGAAATGCTGCGGTCGCGATCGTGAATGCCGCGCTGCGCTCGATTGAACGCAAGGGCCAAGAGGTCGCGATATCGGAAGCGATGGAATCGGCACGCACAGCAAACGCGAATAAGGCGCACCATGTTGCCTAGCCGCTATTTTGTGGAGTTGACGCAGCCGGAAATTGCGGAACAATTGAAAAAGAATCCGCTGGTGATTTTGCCGGCCGGCAGTGTAGAGCAGCATGGGCCGCATCTTCCAACGGGCACGGATATTTTTGCCGCCAATGTGATCGCTCATGCGGTGGCGGAGCGCATGGATGGATTGGTTTTGCCGGGCGGGCCGCTGGGAGTTACGCCGCTGCACATGCCTTTCGAGGGCACCATCACCTTGACGGCGGAGACCTTCATGCGGGTGGTAACGGAGACGGCGGCGTCAACAGCGCAGCATGGCGCGAAATATCTGCTGATTCTGAATTGGCACGAGCTGAATATTCCGCCGCTGGGCGTAGCGGCCGAAACCTTGCATCGTGATTTTGGGATGACGGTGGTAACGGTACAGGCTTGTTTTGTGGCGGAAGAGTTGTTCGGAAAAGAATGCAATGGACTGACGCACGGCGGCGAAATCGAAACGCTGGCAGTGATGGCGCACCGTCCGGAATTGGTGCATCTGGAGCGGATCGATAATTCGTCCGACCACGCGCACGGAAAAAAGATTGATGGATTGCGGCGCACCCGTAGTTATCAGCCGGTGCTCACGGATGTGCGTTCCATAGCACCGACCGGATGGTATGGCAGCCCGCAACACGCCACGATGGAAAAAAGTGTGCGCATGCTGCGGGTGGTGGCCGATTCGATCGCAAAGGACGCCACCGAAGTTTTTCGGCAGCTGGACGTGATTCAGGGCGGCATTGCTGAATTGAAGAATTCCAAAAGGATGCTGTAATGGCGCGAGTTTTTAAGGAGGCTGCGGCAAAGGTGCTGGGACTGCCTGGACGCACGGCGCTGGAGATTGTTTCGGGCGACGGTGGCGCTTCCGGAATAACGTTGCGCAAAGTGGAGATTCCGGTTCCGTCGCCAGGCGATTCACCGAGAAGCCGCCACGTGCACAGTGATTTTGAGGAATGTATTTATGTGCTTGCTGGCGAAGGAGTGACGGAAGCGGACAGCGGAAATTACGCGTTGAAGACTGGCGATGCGATTGCGATTCCTTCCGGTGAAAAGCATGCTACGAGAAACACCGGGAGCGAACCGCTGGTGCTTTTGTGTTTTTTCCCGGTTGGCGACATCAGGCAGGGGACCGCGGAACCTGGTGTGTCGTCGAAGGACGCCGGCAAGCGATGAGTGTGGATGTCCTTTGCCTGCGTCCCAGAATTGATTTTGAGCGTGCCAATGCATTGCCAGCTGCGCCATTAACGGTCGCTTATCATGCGCTGAATGATGCAGAAGTGATTCCGCTGATGAAGCAAGCGCGCGTGCTGGTGATCCCCGCAGTTGGACCGAAGCTTAATCCCGAAAGTTTTGAAAATACCGCTGTGAAATTGGTGCAGGTGACCGGCGCAGGTGTCGATCGGGTCGACTTGCCGTTGCTGAAAGGCATGGGCATCGCGGTGGCCAATGTTCCCGGCGGCAGCAACAGCGCGATCGCGGAGTACGCGGTAACCGCGGCTTCCACATTGTTGCGGAGATTCGCATGGGCCGATGCGGAAATTCGTGCCGGCAACTACCAGACTTTTCGCGCGCGGATGGTAAGCGACAATCTGTGCGGCCTCGACGGATTGTTGGTGGGTGTAATTGGCCTCGGAACAATTGGGCTGGCGGTGGCGCAGGCTTTCCATCGAGCAGGCTGCCGGGTTTGTTACTACGATCCTGCACCGCGCGATGCTGCCGCGGCCGGAGCGATGAATGCGGAATCTTTGTCGCTGGAAAGGCTTTTGAAATCGGCGGATGTGGTCACGCTACATGTTCCGCTGTTAGCGGCGACACGCTCGCTCATCAATGCTCGCGAGCTTAAACAAATGAAGCCCGGAGCCATTTTGATTCAGGCTTCGCGCGGTGGAATCGTTGATGAAGCAGCTTTGGCGCAAGCCTTGAGCTCCGGACATTTGGGCGGCGCAGCCGTTGACGTGTACGAAACGGAGCCTCCTGCGCCGGATAACGCACTGCTATCGCTCGCCGGAGATCCCGCACGCCGTGTTTTATTCACGCCGCACATCGCAGGTGTCACGCGGCAGGCTGCCGAGTATTTGTATCGTTCTGCCTGGCGCAACGTTGAGCGCTTCATTCTCAAAAACGAACTGCCCCAGAATTGCGTGCAATGAAGGGTGATGAGTTTGCGGCGACCGAACGGGAGAAAACCAAGGTGAGCAGCAGCGCAGCATCCACACTGCCGGGCAGACCGCTGCGTCGCCCCTGGTACCGCATTCTTTACGTACAAGTCCTAATTGCCATTTGTATCGGAATATTAACCGGGAGATTTTTCCCGCATGCTGGCATCGCGCTGAAACCGCTTGGCGACGTGTTTGTGGCGCTTATCCGCATGATGATCGCTCCGGTGATTTTTTGCGTGGTGGTGCAGGGCATCGCCTCGGTTGGAGATTTAAAAAAAGTTGGGCGCGTAGGAGTGAAAGCGCTGGTGTACTTCGAGGTGGTCTCGACGCTGGCGTTGATCACGGGAATTCTTGTCGCGATCATCGTGCATCCAGGCGGCGGCTTGAATCTGGATCCACGTTCGCTGGATCCCAAAGCCATCGCCACCTATGTGGGGCGCGCGAAGGATGCGGGCATCGTTCCATTTCTAGTTGGCATCGTGCCAAGAACTTTTGTGGATGCTTTTGCGGGTGGGGAAGTTTTGCAGGTATTGCTGGTCTCTATTTTGACGGGCTTTTCGCTTTCGCGGCTTGGCGGTCTTGGAGAACGAATCGCGCGTGGGATAGGCGCGCTCACCAAAGTTGTTTTTGGGATTATTCGCATCATCGTGAAAGCTGCGCCGCTGGGCGCGCTGGGCGGCATGGCGTTCACCGTCGGCAGCTACGGCCTGGGCTCCTTGTCTAGTCTGGCGAAGTTGATTGGTGCGTTCTATCTCACCAGCATTGTTTTTGTGGTGGTGATTCTAGGAAGCATTGCGGTGCTCACAGGTTTTTCTATTTTTCGCTTCATTGCGTATATCAAGGATGAACTTCTTATCGTGCTGGGGACCAGTTCATCCGAAACGGTTTTGCCGGACATGATGCAGAAGCTTGAACATCTGGGGGCCTCGCGATCGATCGTTGGCCTGGTGTTCCCGACCGGCTACAGTTTTAATACTGACGGCACCAATATTTATTTAACGCTGTCGGTGATTTTTTTGGCTCAAGCGACCAACACTCATCTGGCAGTTGGCCAGATCGTGGGGATTTTGTTATTCGCGATGGTCGCTTCGAAGGGCGCTTCCGGAGTTACCGGCACAGGATTTGTTACCTTGGCGGCAATTCTTACGGCGGTGCCGGCAATCCCTATTCAGGCGTTGGCAATTTTGGTGGGCATCGACAAATTCATGAGCGAATGTAGGGCGCTGACGAACGTAATCGGCAACGGCGTCGCCACCATAGTGGTTAGCCGCTGGGAAGGCGAACTAGATACCGCAAAATTGCGTGACACGATGGCGCATCCAGGGGAAAGACCGGACCCGCCCACGCTGTAGTCGATACGTATAGATACTTGAGCACGACGTTCGCACAAGTTGGAACTTGCGTACCAATTGCAGCAATCTGATTTAAATCGAGCGTAAACCTGGCGTTCAAGAAGCTACTGCATGGCTTGAACACTCAAGTTGCGCACCAGCCATGGAATAATCACCTGCTTGAAAATCACGGGATCGGGCCAGACTTTCACTTGGCGACCGAGATGTCCACCTTGTGGATTAATCCAGGCTTCTTTGGGTACGTCCCCACTACTCAAGATCATGTACGCGTCGGAGATGGGCACCTGCGTGTCCAACGCCCCGGCAATGATCAGCATCGGCGAGGTCGGCTTGCCGATAAGATTCTGCTTCACGAGGGACATCTTGGGGAAAATCACCGATAGGTCCTCAATAGAATTTGCCCCTTCGTAAATGGACATCAATGCGGGAACGAGCCCAAATAAATATTCGCGGTTGCCCAAAGTTTTATTCACGAGAAAATCTTTTTGAAAGGTCGCGTCAGCAAGGGGGGATTGCGCGACCACGCCTTTCAGGCGCGCATGCTCAATGATCGCGAGTTTGGTGGCCCAATACGCGCCGAAACTCTGGCCGTCTACTGCAATCCTGGTTTTGTCCACTTCCGGCCGAGTTTGTAAATAATCGATCACCCGCGAAAACATACGTTCCGAAGTTGCACTGGCTTTGATGGGGGCTTGGCCGGTTCCGGGTGAATCGATGCCAACGAATCCAATTCCAAAAGGGAGGATCGCGCCAAAATTCTCGGAGAGATCTTCTTTGCGGCTATCCAGACCGCTGATGGCGATCACTACTGGTGCCGGGCCTTTCACATTTTTTGGCAAGCGAAGATAGCCGATGATTTCCGAGCCTTCGAAGGGAATGTGAACTACTTCGAGCGGGTTTTCTTGCAATTTGGCGTGAGCAAGAAATGCCTCCAGCGCTTTGGCGTAGGCTCTTTTTTTTCCGGCGGAAGCGGGGACCGGCCAACGCCCAAAAGAATAAAGCCGCCAGGCACGTACGTAGAGGGCGCTGGCCTTCGCGGGATCGGAGGCTTCCGCAGCTTTGGCTTGCGCCATATAACGGTCGGCGACGGCGCTGAATCCTGCAGCCCACTCGTCGTTGTCGGTGCTGTTGATCTTCGAGAAAGCCTCGCGCACGTCCGCTGGATCTAGACCGATGAGTGGATACATACCGTTTTCGGCGCGCTTTACGGCCTCTGTTTTGATCTCGTCGAGAGTGCGCTCTTTTTGTTGCGCTCGAATTGCGGCACTGCTGAATAACGCGAGGCAAAACACCAAGCCCAGAAACGGGGTTCGCCGTATGCATTTGCTTACAACGCTCATAGTTTTTCGCACCTTAATCGATCGATTTTAGATATTCAGCTGGCCCGACATTTGTGCAGCAACTATTTTCTCGGCTCTATTTTCCGACCGGACGCTTTCTTCAATGCGGCGTTGTAATACGACGGGTCATAATATTTCTCGACGCCAGGCGGATGACCACCCCACTGGCCTTCGATTTTGGCGCGCAATTGCAAAACATTTTTGAAACCTTCGATATCGAGCGCCGCATCCTTCTCGAATCCTCCGGGGGCGTTCAGAGTGGACTCATACGTGGCTGCGGCAATTTCCGGCTTCATACGAAATTCGCTGATCCATAGATCGATGACCTGCTGCTTGTTGGCGGGATCCATCAACCAGCGTTGCGCCTCGATAATTGCGGCCAAATAATTCCCGAGATTCTCTTTGTTGTCCAGCACCCATTTTCGCTGCGCGAAATATCCGGCGGCCTGGTAAGGTCCGATGACGTCCTGGACCTTGGCGAGGCTTACAAAACCCTCTTGCTTGGCGGTGATTAACGCAGGAGGGCCGAGCATCGATCCCGCATATTCTTTGTGTTCCCGCATGGCAATGAGCCGCTGGGGAGTGCCGCCTATGGGTTTCATTTCGTAATCCCGCACGGCTTGGAGTCCCTTCGCCAAAAGAATGTTCTTCATTTGCAGAGCGTATGCGGTGTTAGGAGCATCCACGATCAGCGTTTTGCCGCGGAGTTCTTCGAGCGATTTAATTTCCGGCTGCACCACCAACTCATTCTGCGAACCTTCGCCGCCCATGAGGATGACCATGTCCTGGTGAGCGAGTTCGACCATGGCCACGGCGTTGTCTACCGCGAGATAAGCGAGGTCGCCGTTTCCATTGGCGAGATTGCTGCGCAAAACGTCGGAGCTCGGCAGGTTTTCCGTTTCCGCGGAGACGCCGTGTTTTGCGAAATAACCCTGTTTCTCGGCAATGACGAATTGCACCGGCTGTCCAAGCAGCGTCAGCAATTTGATTTTTTTCGGGGCGGTGGTTTGCGCCGTTAGCGACATGCTCGTCAGTAGGAGTGCCGCCACTACCGGCAAGCCATTGCGTCGTTCCATGTTCATCAAAAATCCTCCTTGCGTCTGGAGCAGGCTATCGTTACGCCGCGCCTTCATTCAACTTATTCAGAGACCATTCGGTGACGGGCAGGGGATCGAGTATGGGCTTGCCAAGGTTCGGGCAGCTCAACGCATATAGTCCAGTATCGGTAGCTGCCCAAATCACGTTGCGATCCCATTCGATGAACACATTGTCGACGGTGCGATCGTAACTGCCGAACTTTTCCAGGTCACCTCCTTGTGGTGGAACGAAGTAGGCCACTTCTTCGGGACGATAAAGATTGCCGATGTCGTAACAGCGCAGGCCGGCAATGAAATAGGAATAGGCAATAAAATCCTGACGTGGCTTGCCCGGCGCTTTTAAATGCGGGGGATTGTGCGCGCCGAAGCGTCCGCGCTTGAAACAGAAATCGCGGTACGGCGCCTCGGGAGGCGGGACCGGGCGCGGAAGTTGCGCCACCGGGACCGGATGCTCTTCATCGCGAATATCGATGATCCAGTTGGGAAGAAAAATCTGATTGCAATCGGAGTTGGTGGTTTCTCCGTTGGTCAGCACGAATCCGCGGTCGAGAACTCCGCAATAAATGGTGTGGAACGCAATTCCCATCCCGGAGTATTGCGCGGGCGGTTCGAATCGACCGACTTCGCGTTGTTTTTTCGGATCGCTCAAATCAAGAATGATGAAACCGTTGCAGCCGAAAGCCCCGTATCCGCGGTTACCGCCGTTTTCCAATTTTTTGGGGACATAGACGGGACCGTGCAGGCCGGCGAAGGGAGTCTGGTCTTTGGCCACTTTTGGCGGCACCAGTTTCGACCAGATCCACTTGGTGTACTCCGCTTCTTCGCCTCTGCGTGACCCAGGCACCCACCACATGGAGACCTCCGAGACATTGCTGGGGTCGGTGGCGTCGACGATCATGTTGCCGTTAACGAGCTGCCGAAAGTAGGACGGTTGATGGATGAAGGTCTCGTCGGGCGCGGTGTCCAGATAAGCGTACTTGCCGCCATCGTAATAATTGCGGTGAGTGCCCTGACCAGTCGCGCCGGTGCTGAACTCCGATAGCTTGACGATCTTGGAAGGATCGGTAACGTCGTAAAACCTTGCGCCTCGCAAGCCTTTGAAATTCTTGCGCTTGTCGTCCAAATGTGGGTCGTCGTACTTGCCATTGGGGGCCTCGGGCGTGGAGTCTGTGATCGGCGTCTGAGAACCAGTCATCAAAATCCACTTTTTCAGTTCGTTATTGAAGGCAACTTGCACTTGGCCGCCCTGAAAACCGCCTTTGTTGTACATGACCGGCTTTCGGACGTCGCTCAGATCAATGACGTCACCCTGTTGGAACATGTAGCGGCGGTTCCCGATGGACATCATCTGCATTTTGCCGTTCCGGGATTGGCCGGGCATGAAGTGGGCAAGAATCTCCATGTTGTGGAGATACATCCTACGGTCAAGATACGAAAGGCTTTGTGGCGTTGGGTGGCCATGGTGGTCGGCCCACGCAGCTACGTTCGAACCGGCTAGGAGCACAGATGCGCCCGCAGCCCCGCGAATGAATTCGCGGCGGGTTGGCTTGGTTCCTACCTCCAGCGATGGGGGGCTCGATTGGTTCGGACCGATCTTCGCCGCGTGTCGGGGCGTTTTCATTAAGGCTCCTTAAGTGGCTAACAGGTCTGACCGCTGTACCACTTTTTCGGGGCAAGGGTCAAGAACTTTAATCGTTTGTATGAAAGCCTTAGTTGCTTCTTTTCCTACAGTGTCTCTTGGGGTATAGTGGTCGGACCTTGTGCGTCGAGGTACAAGTGGTCCTCCGGTATCAAAAAGTCGGTGCCCAGCATTTCCAACGCGAGTGCGCGACTCAGCGGCAATTCCCGCCGGAGGGGATTGCGTGGCCACCGACGCTTGAGCCGTGGAACTGCCGATGGATGAAAGTCATTCATCCGCGTCGGTATCTGGGCCGGGACCCTCGGGTTGGTCGGACCTTAATACCAAAGGTTCGCACTGAGGAGACTTCGTCGGAGATCGGACATGTATAAAATCGTTCAGACTTCCCGCCTTTATGAACAAATCGTGCAGCAGATCGAAGCCTCCATCAACAGCGGTCAGCTGAAGCTAGGTGACCAATTGCCTGCCGAGCGCGATTTGGCCCAACAGTTTGGTGTAAGCAGAACCGCAGTGCGGGAGGCGGTTAAAACGTTACGAGAAAAGGGCTTGGTGGAAGCGCATCCTGGCCGAGGAACATTTATCACTAACGGTAGCTCGCACTCTATCTGGCAGTCGCTAGACCGGATGATCCGCGACGGTCAACCTGAAGCCATGGTGCACCTAGTGGAAGTGCGCGAAATTCTGGAGCCGGAGATCGCCTCGCTGGCGGCAGCCCGTGCGGAAAAAGATGATATTACCGCCATGCGTGAAGCCGTCGAAGCCATGGACAACAGCAAGACTGAACCAGTAACGTTCATCGAAGCCGATCTCGATTTTCATCTAGCTCTAGCCGAGGCCGCGTCGAATCCGCTCATTTTATCGCTCATTGACTCAATCGTCGGAGTGCTGCGTGAACAGCGCATGGGCATCTTCGCCGTCGAAGGCGGTCCTGAGCGAGGCCAGTATCACCACAAGAAAATTTTAGAAGCCGTGGAGCATCGCGATTCAAACGGCGCACGCGCCTCCATGCGCGCGCATCTGCGGCAAGTGCGCGAAGACTCAGGTCGTTCACCACGTGGCGGCGATTCCAACTTCACAAAACTAAATCTGTAAGCGAACTTCTCTGTCAGCGGGAGACCGGCAAGACATGGCGAATCTGGGATTCATCGGGTTAGGCGTGATGGGCAGCGAGCTGGTGAATCGCCTGCTAAGCAAGGGCCATTCCGTGCTTGGCTACAATCGCACGCGCTCAAAGGGTGAGTGGCTGGTTAAAAAAGGGATGAAGTGGGCGGATTCTCCGCGCGCTGTTGCGGCGGGGTCCGATGTAATCTTTTCGATGGTCACGAATTCCGCGGCGTTGGCGGCTATCACAGATGGCCCTGATGGAATTCTTGCGGGTCTGACCCCGGGCAAAATCTTTGCGGACATCAGCACGGTAAGTCCGGCATTCAGCCGCGAAGTAGCAGCCAAAGTACGCGCAAAGGGCTGCGACATGGTGGACTGCCCAGTCTCCGGCAGCGTCATCACCCTGCAAGAAGGCAAGCTTTCGGTAATGGTGGGCGGACGCGCGGAAACTTTCGAGAAGATAAAGTCGCTGCTGCTGGATATCGGCCCGAAAGTCACGCACGTTGGTGACAACGGCTTAGCGCTAGTGATGAAGATAGCGGCGAATCTCAACCTCGCGGTGCAGATGCTGGCCTTTTCAGAAAGTGTGCTGCTCGCCGAGAAAAGCGGAATCAAGCGAGAAGTAGCGGTCGATGTTCTCGTCAACAGCGCGGTCGCTTCGCCAATGATTAAATATCGTGGACCGTTTGTGCTGCAATTGCCTCCGGAAGCGTGGTTCAACGTCAACATGATGCAGAAGGACATGCTGCTGGCGCTGGAACTGGGGCGCCAAGTCGACGTGTCCATGCCTACTACATCGATCTCGAATGAATTTTTGACGGCAGCAAGAGCGATGGGATTAGTCGAGCAGGATTTCGCAGTAGTGTTCGATGTTCTCGCGCACATGTCCGGAGTGAAGCGATGACTCCTGTGATCGACAAAACGAAGAAACGCGACGCCAAGACGCCTAAAGTGAAAAGGCTTGAAGCGAAAGCGGTTGCAACGAAAAAGTCCGAAACGAAAAATTCAAATGGCATGAAAGCCTCGAAGTCGGACGTGGAACGATCGCTGCGCATGTACCGGCGGATGCTGATGATTCGGCTCTTCGAAGAACAAGTAAACGAACTGTACACACGCGCATTAATGCCCGGGCTGGCACATTTGTACGTAGGTGAAGAAGCCGTGGCGGTGGGAATTTGCGAAGCGCTGCGCGACGACGATTACATCACCAGCACGCATCGCGGACATGGTCACTGCGTGGCTAAAGGCGCGGCTCCAAATCGCATGTTCGCTGAATTGTTGGGCAAGGAAGCGGGCTATTGCAAAGGAAAAGGCGGCTCGATGCACATTGCCGACCCCGCGACAGGAAACCTGGGCGCGAATGCAATCGTTGCGGGCAGCGCGGGAATCGCGACGGGCGCGGCGTTTTCCGCGAAGCATAAAGGTGCAGGACAAGTGGCGGTTTGCTTCTTCGGCGAAGGAGCGCTGGGCCAAGGCGTGGTCTATGAAGTGATGAACCTGGCTGCGCTGTGGAAGCTGCCAGTGATTTATGTCTGCGAAAATAATATGTACAACGAATACACGCATTTTTTGGAGACTACCGCGGGCGACATCTTGAATCGCGGCCCGGCATTTGGAGTGCCCTCAGAAAGCGTGGATGGGCAAGATGTAAATGCAGTATACGAAGTGGCGAGTCGCCTGGTGAAACGCGCACGCGACAATGAAGGCCCCTCCTTTTTGATGTGCAATACCTACCGCTACACCGGCCACCACGTTGGCGACATCAGTCGCGAGTATTATCGCTCCAAGCAGGAGGAGCATCACTGGAAGACCGAGCGCGATCCCTTGAAATTATTTGCGGAAAAATTAATCGCGCAAAAGCTGACTGACGCTCCGTCGCTGGTGAAATTGGAAGATGAAGTTCGCGCGGAAATGAAAGTGGCAGTAGATTTCGCGATCGCCGCGCCCTATCCGAACGACGACAAAGTGGAGCAAGACGTTTATGCCTGAGCTAGCGGAACGCGCAGTAGAGCGGGAACTGACGTTCGCGCAGGCGGTGCGCGAGGCGCTTGCGGAAGAGATGCGCCGCGATCCCACGGTGTGCATCATCGGGGAAGACGTAGCCGAAGCCGGCACACCATTCAAGGTGCTCTCCGGGCTGGTGGAAGAATTTGGCAAGGAGCGGGTGATCGATACACCGATTTCGGAAGCGGGATTTACCGGTGTGGGAGTGGGCGCAGCAATGACTGGAATGCGTCCGGTGGTGGACATCATGTTTGGCGATTTTTTGACGCTGACCATGGACCAGATGGTCAATCAAGCCGCAAAAGTTCACTACATGTCGGGCGGAAAATGGAAGGTTCCCATGGTGTTGCGCACCACGTTAGGAGCGACTCGCCGCTCGGCCGCGCAACACTCGCAGTCATTGCATGCCTGGTTTAGCCACGTACCGGGCCTGAAGGTAGTGTTGCCTTCGACTCCCTACGACGCGAAAGGTTTGCTGAAGACCGCCATTCGCGACGATAACCCGGTGGTCTTTTTCGAAGACAAGATGATGTACAAAACAAAAGGGCCGGTTCCGGAAGGGGATTACACCATTCCGTTCGGCGTGGCGGACATCAAGCGCGAAGGCACGGACATCACCATCGTGGGGACCAGCAGCATGGTGCAGGTTGCGCTGGGCGCGGCTGCTTTGCTGGATGAAATCGGCATCAACGCTGAAGTGATCGATCCGCGGACTACGTGGCCATTGGACGAGGCGACACTAATCGCGTCGGTCAAAAAAACGTCGCGCGCGATTGTGGTCGACGAAGGCTATGGACGTTACGGAGTGACCGCGGAAATCGCCTCAGTAATTGCTGAGGGCGCGTTTTTTAATCTTGAAGCTCCCGTAAAACGCATGGGCGCCATGCACGTTCCTATTCCTTTTTCACCTCCGCTGGAAGATGTAACTGTTCCCACCGAACAAACGGTATTCGAAGCCGCGCGCAAACTTTGCGGCAAAGCCTGAGCAGCAGCATAGGAGGCACACCTTGGCGCTGAAAACTTATGGAGCGATGGCAGTCGATTGGGAAAATCGAATTGATTTTGAGCGCTTGCGCACCGAGCGTTTGGCTCGCGCCAAAGCGTTGTTGGCGAAATCTGAAATGGGTGCGCTGTTGTGTTTCGATATGAACAATGTGCGCTATCTCACCGCTACGCACATCGGCACGTGGGCGCAAGACAAGATCAGCCGCTTCGCTTTGTTGCCGCAAAATGACGAGCCAATTTTGTGGGACTTTGGCTCCGCCGCTCGTCATCACCAACAGAATTGTCCTTGGCTCGGCGAGCGCTCACGGCCGGGAATTCCGTTGCTGCGCGGCGCAATGTCGCCGGAGATGGGCCGCGCCGAGAACGTAGCCAAGAAAATAAAACTTGAGCTGGAAATGCGCGGGTTGCTGAAGCAGCCTCTGGGCATCGACGTGGTCGAGCCGCCGATATTGTTCGCGTTGCAAAAAGAAGGCATCACCATTGTGGATGGACAGCAGTTGATGTCCGACGCGCGGGTGATCAAAACGCAGGATGAAATTTCTTTGCTGAATCATTCGGCGATGATGGTGGACGCGGCGTACGACGAACTATATCGCGCGATGAAGCCGGGCATGAGCGAAAACCAGGCGGTCGGCTTGGCCAGTAAAGTTTTGTATGACCTCGGCTCGGAATATGTGGAAGCCGTAAACGCGATTTCGGGCGAGCGTTGCAATCCGCACCCGCATGTTTTTTCCGATCGGGTGCTGCGGCCGGGCGATCCGGTGTATTACGACATTCTGCATTCCTACATGGGCTACCGCACGTGTTACTACCGGTGCTTCACCATCGGGTATGCGTCACACGCCATGATCGATGCATATAAACGCTGCCGCGATTATCTGGACGCCTCGATTTCTCTGATTCAGCCGGGGCGCACTACAGCGGAAATCGCCTCGGTGTGGCCGAAAGCGGAAGAGTTTGGTTTCCCCGATGAAGAAGCGGCCTTCGCGTTGCAATTTGGCCACGGCATCGGATTAGCGATCTGGGAAAAGCCGGTGATCAGCCGCATGGTTTCGCTGGAGCATTCGCACGAAATTAAACCCGGGATGGTTTTCGCGCTGGAAACATTCTGGCCCTCGAAAGATGGCTGGAGCGCCGCGCGCATCGAAGAAGAAATCGTGGTGACGGAAACCGGTCACGAAGTTATCACGCGGTTTCCCGCCGAAAAATTAATGGTAGCTGGCGCGCACTATCACACCGTGGACGGTCCGCTGGCTACCACGCGCGAGAATGAAGCTGCCCCAAGCAAGCACGTGGTGAAAATGGTGGAAGCCAGCGCTAAAAGGGAGGGCGTCGCCGCTGCGGACTGATGGTCCGTCCAAGCCGCCGAAAAATCTATGGCTATCAGTGTGGTGATGCCAGCGCTTGAAATGGCCCAGGAAACCGGGAAGTTGCTGGCGTGGCGAAAAAAAGAAGGCGAAGCGGTGAAGAAAGGTGAACCGCTGCTCGAAATTGAAACCGACAAAGCGGTGGTGGAAATTGAGGCACCGGGGGACGGCTTTCTTGCTGGAATCACTGCGCATGAAGGAGCGGTAATTCCGGTCGGTGAAACGATCGCGTGGCTTGTGGCGGCCGGAGAAAAAGCACCAGCGCTGAAAGCTGTAGCGGCTCCCTCAGCGCGGGCGACCAGCGTTACGCCTGCGGCGGAACGGGCTACGTCGGCAGCGGCCAAGGGCACTGCTGCTGCGGCAGCTCCAGCGCAGATGTCCTCACAAATTTCACCCAAGGCTCGGCGGTTGGCGAAAGAGTTGGGAGTCGAAATTAGCGGTCTGCGCGGAACTGGCCCCGACGGAACAATCACTGGCGAGGATGTGCAAGCTGCGGCGGACGGGAAGAAATCTGCTCCCACCTTATCGAAGACAACGCCCGTCTCGTCCCCCTCCGCACAAGCAGATGAATCGTTGAGTCAAATCGCGCGGCTGATGGCCGAACGGATGACTCAGAGCTGGACCAGCGTTCCGCATTTCTTCTTGACGCGGGATGTGGATTGCACGGAATTCATGGCTGCGCACAAACGGCTGGGTCCTACCGTTGAAAAAATTACTGGCGCGAAGCTGACCATTACCGATTTGCTGATCGCGGCGGTTGCTCGCACCATCGCGAAGCATCCGGTCATGAATGCGAGTTGGGCCGGATCGGGCATTCGTCACAATTCGGAAATAAATATCAGTCTGGCCATGGCTGTCAAAGACGGCGTCGTCGGCGCAGTGATTCACAAGGCGGATTCCGCGAAGCTTGGCGACATTGCGGCGCAGCGCCGCGACCTCACGGAGCGTGCCCGAGCCAATCGATTGCGCCCCGCGGATATTTCCGGCGGAACATTCACAATTTCAAATTTGGGCATGTACCAGGTCGATGCGTTCGTGGCGATCATCACGCCACCGCAAGCCGCGACGCTGGCAGTAGGCACTATTGCTGATCGCGTAGTGCCAGTTAAAGGCAAGCCCGCGGTCCGGCCGATGATGACCATGACGTTATCCAGCGATCACCGAGTACTTGATGGCGCGCGCGCCGCGGAATTTCTTACGACCTTAAGCGAAGCAATTCAAAAACCCAACGGATGGCTCGGTGAATAGCGTCACAGGGCACGAACCCGGCGCGGTTTCCCAAGTTGCATTGCAGCCGAACCTGCCCGTGAGCGTCGCCGCTGCGCACAAGAAACCGTTCTACGCGAGCTTGTCATTCCAGGTAGTGTTGGCCATTTTGCTAGCCATTCTGTTGGGACACTTCAGTCCCGCCAGGGCGGTAGCGCTCAAACCCCTGGGCGATGCGTTCATCCGCTTGATCACCATGATTATCACGCTGGTGATTATCTGTACGGTGGTCACGGGCATCGCCGGCATGGAAGACATGAAAAAGGTGGGCCGCGTTGGCGGAAAAGCATTGCTGTATTTCGAAACGGTATCCACCGTGGCGCTGTTAATTGGATTTATCGTCGGCAACGTAGTGCAACCCGGAAGCGGATGGAACATAGATCCTAAAACGCTCGATCCCAAAGCGATCGCCGATTATGCGGGACCGGCCAAGGCGCAGAGCGTTTCGGAGTTTATTCTGCATATTATTCCCACAACGGTTACGGATGCCTTCGCAAAAGGGGACATCTTGCAGGTGCTGTTCATTTCCATTTTGTTCGGTTTCGCGCTGTCCATGACCGGGACGCGCGGCAAACCGCTTCTGGATTTATTTACCGCGTTAACGCAAGCGGTGTTCGGAATTGTAAAAATTCTCATGCGTTTCGCGCCCATCGGGGCGTTCGGGGCAATGGCTTTTACGGTCGGCAAGTACGGCATTGCGGCGCTGGGGCCGTTGCTCAAATTGATCGGCTTATTTTATTTAACGTGCATCTTGTTTGTGATCGTAGTGCTGGGAGTCGTCGCGCGTCTCGTGGGCTTCGGCATTTTTAAATTTCTGCACTACATCAAGGAAGAAATTTTGATCGTTATTGGCGTGACTTCTTCGGAGGCCGCGCTTCCGACCTTAATGGAAAAAATGGAAAGGTTAGGCTGTTCGAAAGGCCTGGTGGGATTGGTGCTGCCCACTGGCTATACCTTCAACACCGACGGAACAAGTATTTACATGACGCTGGCGGCGCTTTTCGTGGCGCAGGCCACCAATACGCACCTCACGCTGATGCAACAATTGACGATCTTTGCCGTCGCCACGCTGACATCGAAAGGCGCCAGCGGGGTGCAGGGCGCTTCGTTTATCGCGCTGGTGGCCACGCTAACGGTGGTTCCCACAATTCCAGTAGCCGGAATGGCGCTACTGCTGGGCATCGATCGCTTCATGAGCACTGCGCGCGCTCTGGTCAATATGATTGGCAACGGTGTGGCCACGGTAGTGGTTTCGCGCTGGGAAAAGGAAATCGACGCGCCAACTCTGCGTCAAAATCTCGCCAGACAAGATTTGGCGACGCAAGTTTAGGAGATCGACTATGCCCAGGATTCGACCGATTGAAGATGCCGAGGCGACCGAAACGCAACGGCTGCTGATTGAAAGCGCGCGGGTCAACGGGGCACCCGATCCGTTGTGCGCCAGAATTTACGTGCGCAGCGAAGCAGGACGTAACTGGCTGCGCATGTGGAACGAACTGCTCAATGGCGGCATCCTGCCGATTCCGCTCAAAGAAGCGGTGCGCGTGCTCATTTCCACTAAACATTTTTGCGGGTACTGCTCAACGGTGCGTTCGAACGTGGCCATCGCCCGCGGCCTGACCGAGGACAAAGTGCTTGCCACCATGTATTTCGAAACCAGTGATCACTTCAACGAAAAAGAGAAAGCCGCGCTACGATTCGCCACGCTCTTCAAAGCCGGCGACGATGCCATCGATTCCGACCCGGTCTATGAAGACTTAAAGAAACATTTCACGGAAGAAGAAATTATCGAGTTGGCTTTGTTGTGCGCGCAAACCGACGGCGTCGGCAAATTCGCGCGCTCACTGCAGATGCGCACCTGGGAAGAGGCTTGCGATCTGCAGCCATTGCTGCGTGCGCGAGCTGGAAAATCAGCCGTTAAATAAACGAAATGGATAGTCATCGTGGCTGAGCAATTCGACATTGTGGTGGCGGGCGCAGGGCACAACAGCCTTTTGGCCGCGGCCTACCTATCGAAAGCGGGTTTTCGTTGCATGGTGCTGGAAGGCCGTCCTATTGCAGGTGGCGGTGTCAAGAGCGCGGAACTGACTTTGCGCGGATTTATTCATGACGTTTGTTCTTCGGCTCATAACGGTATCCACGGAAATCCCGCCCTAAAAAATGATGAATTAAAGCTCGGGGATTACGGCCTTGAATATATTTTTCCCGACCCAGTTTTTCATATGCCGTTTCCCGACGGCTCTTACCTAACGCAGTGGCGCGATCTGGACCGCACTTGCGAGGAGTTCGCAAAGTTCTCCAGAAAGGATGGCGCGGCGTATCGCCGTTTCATCACCGAATACGAAACAGTCCGGCCAACTTTAAGTGAAGTGACTTTTAATCCTATCGGATTTGGAAAGCCGCTGAACGAGCGCCTCGCTGAACATCCGCAAGGGAAGCTGTGGCAGCGCCGGCTGGCCATGTCCGCTTGGGAAATTGTGCGCGACACGTTTGAAGACGATCATTGCCGTGCTTTTATGATGGGCTGCCCGTACGCGTTGCAGCCGCTACAGGATCCTGGAAGCGCGCGCGCAGCTTATATCCCGCTACACCAGCAACGCGAAAGCCGGCCGCTGCCCAAAGGCGGTTCGGGAGCGCTGACGGAAGCATTGTCGCGTTTCATCGAAGCTTACGGCGGCACAATCCTCACCAATAAATGGATAACGGCGTTGATTGTCGAGAATGGCAAATGCACTGGCGTGGAGTGCGTCGACGGTTCGACTTACCGGGCAACAAAAGCGGTTCTATCTACCATTCACATCAAACAACTCGTGGACATGGCGCCACGCGAATTGTGGGGTCAGGATTTTATCGACGGCGTGGATACCTGGGACGCGGGGCTAACGTTGTTCGCCACCAACTACGCCATGAAAGAGCCACCCAAATATCACACTGACGCAGGGATTTTATCGCCGGTACATTCCGGAATGATGGCGAGCGCGGATCGCGCTTTGCACCTGAGCGTGGATTACGCGACTGGCGCTGTGAATTTAGCAGACCCGCCGCTGCATGTGATCTGTTGCAGCCTCGCCGATCCATCGCGAGCGCCCGCCGGAATGCACACCGTAAAAGTGGTGGCGTACCAGCCGTACGCGCTCAAAGAAGGACCGCAGCACTGGGACGCCATCAAACAAAAAGTTTCCGACGCCAATCTGAAATACCTGCAACGCTTCGCTACAAACTTGACGGACGACAAAGTTGTCGGGCACACGATTGAAAGTCCTCTCGATCTGGAACGCATGAATCCGCACAACTGGCACGGTAGTTGCCACGCCGGCGGCTCGAGCATAGCGCAGAGTGGCGCGATGCGGCCGATGCCCGGTTGGGCGCAGCATCGCATGCCCATCGCGGGCCTTTATCAAACCGGCGCAACAACCCATCCGGGCGGTTCGGTCACTGGAGGACCGGGACGCAATGCCGCCGCGGTGATGCTCAAGGATTTTGGAACGAGCATCGCGGAAGTCGTAGAGAAAACCTGAAGTTCAGTGCGTGGGGATAGCAGGAGAGACGATGACGAACATCACCAGACGCGGCTTCGTAAAAGCAGCAGCCATTGCGCCGCTGGCTGTTTCGCATTTAGAACTCGGGTCGGGATCAGGCGCGCAAGAAGCTAGCTCTACGACGCAAGGTACGAGTCAAGCAAGCACCGATCGCTTTGACATCGTGGTCGCTGGTGGCGGCCACAACAGTCTTGTCACTGCCGCGTATCTTTCGAAAGCGGGCTATCGCTGCGTGGTCCTGGAAGGTCGTCCGCTCCTGGGCGGCGGTGTAAAAACCGCGGAACTCATGTTGAAGGGTTTCCATGACGACGTGTGCTCTTCGGCGCATTCCTTCCTGATGGATAACCCCATGATGCGCAACAACGAGTTACGACTTGGCGATTATGGTTTGGAGTACATCGATCCCGACCCGGTCTTCCACATTCCGTTTGCTGACGGAAGTTACCTTACGCAATGGCGCGACCTCGATCGCACCTGCGAGGAGTTTGCCAAATTTTCCAAAAAAGATGCCGATGCCTACCGGAAAATGCTGGCGGAGTTCGACGCCATTAAACCCGTAGTGATGGGTGCCACTTTTACGCCTATCGGTTTCGGCAAGCCATTGAATGAAGTGTTAGCCGGGCAGCCTCGCGGAAAACTTTGGCAGCGGCGATTGGCAATGTCCGCGTGGGAAATTATTCGCGACACGTTTGAAGATGAGCACACCCGCGTGTTCATGGTGTTCATGTCGCATCTTGCTTCCGAACCAGCCGACGCGCCGGGCACGGGCCGGCTTGCATACGCCGTTGCTCGTCAACAACACTCCGGCCGTCCAATTCCAAAGGGAGGTTCCGGACAACTGACCACGGCGCTCGCCGCTTTCATCGCAGCGCACAATGGCGTCTTGCTGACCAACAAGTGGGTAGAGCGGCTGATAATCGAGAATGGAAAATGTGTCGGAGTGGAATGCAGCGATGGCAGTTCGTACCGTGCGAATAAGGCGGTAGTGTCTACCATCCATATCAAGCACCTGGTGGATATGGCTCCACGCCAATTGTGGGGCCAGGATTTTGTCGACGGTGTGGATACCTGGCAGGCAGAAACGGCCATGTTCGTTACGCACTACGCGACCATTGAGGCTCCTACATTCAAAGTCGCGGGCGGCAGCATATCGCCGTGTGAAGCAGGATTGCTGGCTAGTTCGGAGCGCGCCTTGCGCTTTGGTTATGACGATGCCAGCGGAGTCGTCAATCTTAAGGATCCGCCGTTGCAAATCATTTGTTGCAGCGCCGCCGATCCTACGCGGGCTCCTGCAGGAATGCACACATTTAAAGTGACAGGTTGGCAGCCTTATCAGTTAAAAGAAGGACCGCAGCATTGGGACAACATCAAGAAGGAAGTTTCCGATGCCAATCTAAAATATCTGCGCCGCTTCTCGCCGAATTTAACTGACGACAAAATTCTCGCGCATTTCATAGAAAGCCCGCTGGACATGGAGCGCATGAATCCGCATTTCTGGCATGGAAGCGCTCATGCCGGCGCGCAAACCGCTGCGCAGACCGGACCGATGAGGCCTATGCCTGGATGGGCACATCACAACATGCCCATTCCCGGCCTGTACCAGACGGGAGCAACGACACATCCGGGAGGTTCCGTGACCGGCGGCCCAGGAAGAAACTGCGCCACGGTCATGCTCAAGGATTTCGGCACCAGCATTGAAGAAGTGGTGAAGAAAACTTAGCAAGGGATAGCGGCCGCGCAACAGCATGGACAATTTATCTGTGAGGGAGTCGAAGTTCATGGAGAGAACGAGATCCACGGCGTTATTGCTCGTTGGGTTAACGTTGCTTGCACTGCTTGGGATTGCGACGCGTGGGACCGCGCAGCAGTCGTTGGCTGCACAGTCACCCTCGCACAAAACCACCGCCACGGCGCTCACGTCCGCGAAGCATATGGTGCCCGACAATCCAAGCCCGCACCCTGCTCCGGAGCAGCCCATCCCGTACAGTCACAAGCAGCATCTCGGTTTCGGATTGAAATGCCAGGAGTGTCACACCAATCCTGAACCCGGCAAGCTAATGACTTTTCCCGACACTGCCAAGTGCATGCAGTGCCACGTCACCATCGCCAAGGATAAGCCATCCATACAAAAGATTGCGCAGTACGCCGCATCCAAGCAGCAGATTCCCTGGGTGCGCGTTTACAAAGTGATCCCCGGAGTAACGTGGACCCATCGCGCTCATCTGTCGGCAGGCGTAAAATGTGAGACGTGCCACGGAGACGTGTCGCAGATCTCGGCGATGTCAGAGGTCACCAGCGTAGTGACCATGTACAGCTGTTTGAGTTGCCACGAAATGAATCACGCCAAGACTACGTGCGAAACCTGTCATGCCCGCCCAAGTTTCGAGCACTCCTCAGCCGCGGAGTTGCGCAAAAATTAAAATTCGAGAAAAGTTATGGCCAATCCTTTACAACTTGAAGTAAACGGCAAGCGCTACACGGTGAAGTATCAGGGCGATACGCCGTTGCTCTACGTGCTGCGCGATGAATTGGGACTTACTGGCTCGAAGTATGGCTGCGGGGAAGGGCAGTGTGGCGCGTGCACGGTACTGCTTGGCGGTGCGCCACGGCGCTCCTGCCAGATTCCTGTAAGCGCGGCGGCCGGCCGGCCGATCATCACTATCGAAGGTCTGGAGCAGAATGGCAAACTGCATCCGGTGCAGCAGGCTTTTCTGGATGCCGGGGCGTTTCAGTGCGCCTACTGCACCTCGGGAATGATCATGAGCAGCCTCGGACTGCTAAAAACAAATCCAAATCCCAGCCCCGCGGACATTGTGCAAGGCTTGCAAGGCAACGTGTGCCGTTGCGGAACGCATCCGCGCATCATGGAAGCGGTATTGAAGGCTGCGAAAGTTTTGCGGGAGCCGGGACGATGAATAATCGAGCGGATAAATTCGTCCCCGAACCTGAGCGCTTTGAATTCAGCGAAAATCCAATTCACAAATTCGAACTCGCGCGCCGCGATTTTTTCCATCTGTTGGGCGGGGGCATCGCGATCTTTACTTCCGCGACACACAGTTTCGCCGGGCAGGAAACAGCACCGCAATCGAAGGGATTCCACCCCGAAGAGCTTCCGACCGACATCAGCGCGTGGCTGCATATCAGCGAAGACGGCAGCGTCACCGGATTTACGGGGAAAGCGGAAATAGGGCAGAACATACGCACATCATTGGCGCAAACCATTGCCGATGAGTTGCGCGTGCCTTTCGAAAGCGTACACATGGTCACGGCAGACACCACTCTTACGCCATTCGATGCGGGAACGTTTGGCAGCCGTTCAACTCCCAGCATGACTCCGGAATTCCGGCGCGTCTCGGCCGCGGCACGCGATTTGCTCGTCGCGGAAGCGGCCAAAAAGTGGAACGTGGCGCCTACAGGGCTGGTTGCCGCGGACGGAAAAATTACCGATCCTGTCTCGCACAATTCCGCGAGCTACGGCGAGTTGGCTCAAGGCAAAACTCTCGCGCAAGTTTTGCCGGCCGACGATCCCACCACTCCCGCGACGCAATGGACCATTGCCGGGAAAGAAATTCCCAAGGTGGGCGCGCGAGCTTTCGTAACCGGGGCGCACCAGTACACTCCGGATATGCGACTGCCGGGAATGCTGCATGGCAAGGTGCTGCGTCCGCCGTCATTCGGCGCGACTATCGTTTCTTATGATGACAGCGCGGCAAAAGCAAAACCCGGCGTGACCCTTGTGCATGATGGAGACTTCGTGGGCGCGGCGGCGCCAACTGTCCACGAAGCGCAGAAAGCCTTGGATGCCCTAAAAATAGAATGGAAAGAAGTGCCGCAGATTTCTAACCGCGAAATATTTTCTTATCTGAAACAGAATGGCGCGGCGGGCTCCGACAAACACCCTATAAAAGAGGGTTCGCTACAAGACGGCTACGCCAGCGCGGCGCATCGTCTGGATGCCACGTACACCGTGGAATATATCGCGCACGCGCCCCTCGAACCACGCGCGGCGCTAGCGCAATGGAAAGACGGCAAACTCACGGTTTGGACTGGAACGCAGCGGCCATTCGCGAACCGCGATGAACTGGCCGCGACTTTCCACATACCTGAGAGCAATGTGCGCGTCATTGTGCCGGACATGGGATCGGCGTATGGAGGAAAACACACCAGCGATGCGGCGCTCGAAGCTGCTCGCCTGGCGCGTGCCGCAGGACGCCCTGTGAAAGTTGTTTGGACGCGTGAAGAGGAATTCACCTGGGCGTATTTTCGTCCCGCCGGCGTAATTGAAGTGAAAGGCGCCATCGACTCCGATGGCAAGCTGACCGCTTGGGAGTTCGACAATTATCACTCGGGCAAGTCCGGCATAGAAACGCCCTACGTGGTCGCGAATCAGCGTGTCGAATATCACGCTGTGCCGCTGGTGCTGCGCAGCGGCTCATATCGCGGACTGGCCGCCACAGCCAACCACTTCGCGCGCGAAACGCATATGGACGCGCTGGCGCGCGCCGCGGAAATCGATCCGCTAGCTTTTCGCGTGAAGAATCTTTCCGACGCGCGAATGCGCGCCGTGCTGGAAGCCGCTGCGAAGTCTTTCGATTGGCCGCGCAAGAAAACGTCCGACGGCCAGGGATTTGGCTTGGCGGCCGGCAACGAAAAGGGAAGTTATGTGGTCACCTGCATTGAGATCGCGGTCGACGCTAAGGGCGAAGTGAAAGTCGTCCGGGTGGTGGAAGCATTCGAATGCGGCGCGATCGTCAACCCCGATGGCCTGCGCAATCAAGTAGTAGGCGCCATTATTCAGGGGCTCGGCGGCGCATTATTCGAAGCTATCCAATTTGAAAATGGCCGCATCCAGAATCCTCACTTCGCGGCCTACCGCGTTCCACGCTTTCGGGATGTCCCGGAAATCGAAGCCATCTTGCTGGATCGCAAAGACGTCGCGCCCGCAGGCGCTGGGGAAACGCCCATCATGGCCATCGCTCCGGCCATCGGCAATGCGATCTTCGACGCAACCGGCAAACGGCTAAACATGCTTCCGCTAGCTCCCGATGGCGTCAAGATATAAAGATGTGGTGTTGATTCACAGCATTGCCGTTGCACTCTGATTATCTCGATGCGGTCGTGGCGGAACGACGCACCAGTAATTGCGGATCAGAAGAAGTCCACCGCCGTGATCTGCCGCACCGTTCCGTCCAACATCTTTAACGTGTGCGCGGTTCCTGCCTCTGCCATTTGGAATGCAATGGTCTGCTCGACGGGCCAGGCCGCAAGCGGCTTTCCATCAATGAGAGCGATCTTTTCTCCCTTCTTGAAACCAGCCCTCTCAGCTGGGCTGTTCGGAGACACGAATGCTACCGTGAAGGCATCCGTAGAACTTTTATCAAGGACCATGCCAATCCGGTCCTTTTGTATGGGTTTCTTTGTCGCAACGTCATCCGGGATGGCATAGAGCCGATTGTGTGAGTAATCGATGATCAGCCTGAACCCAACCAGCAGCGGTAAGCCGACCCCTCCGGTAATAGATGCTGGCGGGACTTCGGAGTCACGTATGGGAGCAATTGGCGTTTGTGGAAAATCGATGCCCGCAAACGTCAGGTGGTCGAGACCAGTTTTGTCCGCGGTAAGCGGGATTTCTTATTCATGTGGCTGAACGGGGATCAGGTATTGGACTTCCGAGTGAGCTGTCGTAAGATGTCCAAAGCCGCCAAGGTTTCAGTTTTGCTGCACGACTTTCGGCGCGATGCGAATAAGGAGTCTGTAAATAGCTGACAACACGGGGCGGTCGTGGCGGAACTGGCAGACGCACTAGCTTGAGGTGCTAGCGCCGCAAGGCGTGGAGGTTCGAGTCCTCTCGACCGCACCATTTTTCTGCAGCAAACGGTTTATTGGCATGCCGGGGAATAGTCAGTCGGTGAATTTCTGAGCTTCCATTCCCTCTCTTCCTGGTTCTGAGGCTGCATCGAGGTTATCGTGCCATCCACAGTAGATATTCAAGATATCGAACTAATTATTGAAAACATTGGCGGGGGTGGCGGAGGAGGGAAGCCACCAGCTCGCGGCGATGGGGGAGGCGATGACAGCTCAAAACGGAGAAATTCCGGGCGCACCTCACCAAAGCGGTATTACAGCGGCATCGCGGTAGCGATTGTTTCCATCCTTATGTTTTTCATGACGCTGGTGAGCGCCTATCTCGTTCGCAAGGGCGTTAAGTCCGGTTGGACTTCTTTTCATTTTCCCGCTTTCGTTTGGGTAAACACCGCGATTCTGCTTGCCAGCAGCGTCACACTGGAAATCGCCCGCCGGTGTCTGGCGCGATCGGATCGATCTGCATATCGCACGTGGTGGGCCATAACCACGGCTCTGGGTCTGATTTTCCTCGGTGGACAAATCCTTGTGTGGCGCCGGCTTGTGGTTCAAGGCGTATACTTGGCCAGCAATCCTTCGAGCAGTTTTTTTTATTTGTTCACTGGGGCGCACGCAGTACACATCGTCGCGGGCGTAGCCGCCCTGCTGTTCGTCGCGTTTCGCAATTTTGATCGCGCCAAGGTCACTCGAGCGACCGCCGCGGAAGTCACTTCTCATTTCTGGCATTTTCTCGACGCGCTGTGGGTCTTTCTGGCGGTACTCCTTTATCTAGGCCGATAAATCAGCGATGAAATAATGGCGATTGAGGAGCTTTTCGCCGGGCATGGTACCCTTCCGCAGATGTTTTCCGACCGTACAGCGTGGAACCTGGAACCTAACCCACTAAGCAAAGCGTTGGCCAATCAGCTTTCTTCCGGTAAACCGGTAACTGACTTAACCGAATCGAACCCGACGAAATGTGGTTTTCATTTTGAGACAGAACAGATTCTGGGAGCGCTCAGCCATCCGGCAAGTGTGCATTACGACCCGGTTCCTCAAGGTCTGCTGCCGGCACGCAGCGCGGTCGTCGATTACTATCAATCGCGCGGCTGCGCGATTAACGTCAATGACATTTTCTTAACCACCAGCACCAGCGAAGCGTACTCATTTCTCTTTCGCACCCTGTGCAATCCCGGCGATGAAGTGTTGATTCCGCAGCCGGGCTACCCGCTTTTCAATTTTCTTGCCGATATTCAAGACGTGGCCACGGTACGCTATCCATTAATTTACGATTATGGCTGGCAGATTGATTTCCACGCTTTGCAACGCGCCATCACTCCGCGCACCCGCGCCATTATCGTGGTAAATCCAAATAACCCGACAGGGCATTTCTGCAAGGCCAAGGACGTGCATCGCTTGAACCAGTTCTGTTTGGAGGGCAACCTCGCGCTCATTGCCGACGAAGTGTTTCTGGATTTCTCCCTCGGCAACGACATCACTCCTACCTTTGCCTGCAACGACAAAGCGTTGACGTTCACCATGAGCGGTCTATCGAAAATTTCGGGCCTGCCACAAATGAAAGTTTCCTGGTTAATTGCGACGGGTCCCCAAGCGCTGAAACATCAAGCGGTTGCAAGACTGGAGATGATCGCGGATACCTATCTATCTATGAATACTCCCATGCAACTGGCTCTGCCGGTCTTGCTGGAGCTGCGTCACAATTTCCAGCAGCAATGCGTGGAGCGCACACAGAAAAATCTCGCGCAACTAGACAAGCTGCTCTCAACGCAGAAATTGTGCGCGCGCTTAAATCTGGAAGGCGGCTGGTACGCCATACTCAAGGTGCCACTGACCGGCAGCGACGGAGAGCTCGCGCTGGAGTTGTTGAATACCCACGGGGTGTATGTCCACCCCGGTCATTTCTACGATTTTCCCGCCGATGGATATTTGGTGGTGAGCCTGATCACCCCAGAGCTACCGTTCGCCGCCGGCATCAGGGATTTGGTCGCTTCAATTGATCAGAAATTCAGGAAAGATTCTTGAGATGTGCAAGCCGGAACGGCGAACCCAGATTTTCGCGTAGCTCGATCCAGTGTTCCTCCGGGATGTCCATGAACACATCCACAACTTTGGGATCGAATTGCGTGCCGGAACAGCGCTTAATTTCACCACGCGCATGCGACATTGGAAGGGCTTTACGATACGGTCGGTCACTGATCATGGCATCCATGGAATCGGCAATGGTAAAAATGCGTGCTCCGAGCGGTATTTCTTCGCCTTTCAATTTCCTCGGGTAACCAGAGCCATCAAAAAATTCCTGGTGGGCTAGCACGATTTCTGCGGCATCGCGCAGGAATGGTATACGAATAAGCATGTTGTAACCGATATCGCAGTGCTTCCTCATGATCTGCTTCTCTTCGTCGTCCAAAGGACCAGGCTTGCGTAGAATGCTGTCGGGGATGGCCATCTTTCCAATGTCGTGCAAAAACGCCGCTCGAGCCAGGATCGGTAAGTAAGCCGCTGGCACGTCCATCTCTTTGGCGATGGATATACAAAACGCAGTCACGCGCTGGCAATGCCCCTCGGTTTCGGCATCTTTTAAGTCCAGGGCGCTACCCAGCGCCTCCAGAGTGTCATCGTAGGATTGCTCCAGCTGCGCAATTGCGCCGGTCAGTTGCACCGTGCGCTCCTCAACCAGTTGCTCAAGGTTGCGCTGGTAACTGCGGTTCTCGGTGATCAGCCTGCGGTGTTCCAAAGCTCGCCCGACGCCCAGAAATAACTGGTCCTTTTCGAACGGCTTCAAGATGTAATCGTAGGCGCCCCTGCGAATGGACTCCAGCGCAGTGGAAATATCATGGATGGCGGTCACCATGATCACCGGGACTTCAGGATCGTACTGGCGCATCCACTCCAACAACTTGAGCCCGTCCATTTCGGGCATAATCATGTCGCTTAGAACCAGGTCCGGCGTAGAGCGCTTTACTTGTTCCTGAGCGGCTCGACCATTAGGCACAGTCGTGCAGTGATAGCCTTTGGACTCCAGCATAGTCGAGACCACTTCCCGAATTGCTTCCTCGTCATCTACGACAAGGATATTTTCCATCTCCACTTCGGTTGGCACTAGGTTGGCTCCCTGTAGTCATTATATGGGACGGCACACCCCAAATGGCGAAGCCTTGCCTAGTCAGAAAATAGCGTGTTAGCGTCGCGATAGGCTTCTCTCTTATAGCTTTTGTGGTCCATTCATGAGTCTCCCGCCGTAGCTGCCCAGCTCGAAGTACGGCATCTCTGCGTGGAAAGGGCGCATCGTGTTAGAAAATCAAGGCCTGTTAAGCATCGCTTTCTTTGAAGCCGCGTCCTCTATTGTTTTGCTGGTCCTGTTTCTTCTTTTTCGCAGGGATCATCATTCCAATTATTTCCGTTCCTGGATGATCGGCTGGTCGGTCTTTACCCTGACTTCCATGAGCGAAGCAGCCCTGGCAATCACACCTGTGCGGGGCATCGGGGTCATGCTGGTGGTGGGACATGTCGCCTCCGCACTGTTATTTCTGATTGCGGTCATCCAGTACACGGTGACATCTGACCGATTACGTTGGCCGATTTTTCCGCCGATGGCCTTGATCCTTGCAACGGTCTTCTATCTCGAGGCCAATGGACAGCACATCCTTCTGGGTCGCTGGGCCACGGCTATCGTCGAAAGCGTAGTGCTGCTGGTGGCCGGCTGGATGCTCTGGCGGGGGCGTGCTACCCAGGAGCGATATGGTTCAGGACACGGCGCAGAGTTGCTGGCAGGCCTGCTTTTTGCATGTGGTCTCCACGGGCTAGACCGGCCATTGTGGGCCGAATCGCCGGTATTTCTACTGCGCATGGCCTTTGACGATCTGTTAGGCGTGGCGATGGGCATCGCCATGATTGTGGTGGTGCTGGAGAGTGGCCGTGCGCGCACCGATGAATTGAATGACAAGATGCGCAGGCTCACGCTGCTGACCACTGCGAGCACCCAGAGCCTTTCTGTCCGCGAACTTCTCGACAGCGTACTGATTCAAGTTGTGGAAAGTTTGAGTGCGACGCACGGCCTGATTCGCTTGATTGAAGGAGAAGGCTCCGCGGCGCAAGTAGCAGTACGTGCCTCTGTAGGCTTTAGTGAATCATTTCTGGGCGGATGCGCCCAGCTGCAACTGACGGAGCCGTGGTTGGCAAAATTATTTCACGAAGGATCCTCAGACTTTCTGCGTTTATATCCCGAGACCGATCGAGATATATGGCCGAGTGTCGCCGAGCCGGCGGTAAAAGAAATGGTTACGATTGTGCTTCGCGGTAAGAGCGGCCCATTGGGAATTCTCAGCGTGGGCACCACGCGAGAAAAGCGCTTCCAAGCAGATGAAATCGCATATCTTGTCAATATCGGCAACCTTCTTGGTTTAACCCTGCAGAACGTAAATTTCTTCGAGCAACTCACCACCGTTCAAAAGCAATGGGCTTACACGTTTGACTCCATCGGCGATCCGATCCTGGTGCACGACGGACAAGGCCGTATTTTGCGCGCGAATCAGCGGTTGAGCCATTTGTTAGGCAGGGACTTCAAGGCGCTGATAGGTCGCACGGTTTTGAACCTGCTGCCACGGAATGGCGTGAACTACGAGATCTGTCCTTTTTGCGAAGGCGTGGCCGGTGAAGGCGACGATCCGGACCCTTGGCTGCGAGGCTATTTTCTGGCCTCAAATTCTACTTTCTCGGATGCCGCGGGAAATCCTCTGGGTACCGTACATGTACTTAAGGACATTACCGACCGCAAACGCGCGGAAGAAAAATATCGCACTCTGGTTGCCAACGTACAGGAAGGGGTATTCATTTCCACTCCGCAGGGGCGCTTCCTGGATTTCAACGACGCGCTGCTTCGAATGACCGGTTACGATTCCCGCGAAGAACTGCTGAACGTCGACATCGCCGGTTCTCTTTACGTAAACGCTTCTGACCGCGAGCGGCTGAAAAGACTGCTGCATGAACATGGCAATGTCGCGGACTTCGAATTCGATATGCGGCGCAAGGATGGGGAAGTGCGAAGCGTGCTCGAATCCTCGGTGGCCATCCGCGACAATTCCGGGAACGTCACCGCCTACCAGGGATTCGTGCTGGACATTAGTGAACGAAAAAGAGCTGAGCACGAAATCCGTCGCAGAAATCGTGAGCTGATGGTATTGAATTCCATCGCTCAGACCCTCACCGAATCCATGGACCTGACCGATTCGCTCCGCAGGACATTAACTCAGCTGTCCGAGTTGTTCGGCCTGGATACCTCGTCCATATTTCTTTTCGATGAGAGCGGCACGACGCTGCGGCGCGTCGCCGGCGTCGGCCAGCGGTCTGAGTACGCGCGCCACCTGCCGGCGGTCGCGCTGCAACCAGAGTTGCTGGAACACATTAAAGCTGTACACGCGACCTTTTTGTCCTCTCACGGGCTTGCGCTGCCGCAGATTTTTCGCGACGCCTTGACAAAAGAAGGGATCGTTTCTTCTTACGTGGTGGTGCTTTGGTCTAAAGGCCGGCCTCTCGGCGGATTGGTGGTAGGCAGCCGTACGGCGCGTGAATTCTCTCCCGCTGACGCCAACTTGCTCATCGCCGTTGGCAGCCAAATCACTAACGCTACGGAAAGAGCGCTGCTATACGACGAGTCGCGCCAGGCTTATCAGAATCTTCGCCGCACCCAGGAACAGCTTTTGAATAGCGAGAAGATGGCAGCCGTCGGGCAGCTTATATCGGGCGTTGCTCACGAATTGAATAATCCGCTGACCGCTATTCTCGGTTACAGCCAGTTACTGAGCGCCAGCGGCCAGATGGGCCCGCAGGGAATGGAATATTCCGAAAAGCTTTACAAGCAAGCGCAGCGCACTCATCGCATCGTGCAAAATTTGTTGAGCTTCGCCCGCCAGCACAAACCTGAACGCCTGCCCACCATGATTAATCACATCCTGGAAGACACTCTGGCGTTGCGCGATTACGACTTGCGCATGAGCAATATTCGCGTGCATTTAAATTTAGCACCCGACCTTCCGGTTATGTCCGCTGATCCTCATCAATTGCAGCAGGTTTTTCTTAATATGGTAAACAATGCCGTCGATGCAATTTTGGAAAGTTCCGCCGACGGTGATTTATGGGTGACCACCCGTTCTGACAAGACCAGAGTTTTTGTGGAATTTACCGACAGCGGCCCCGGCGTCCAGGAGGCCTCTCGCGTTTTTGATCCCTTCTACACTACCAAGCCAGTAGGCAAGGGAACCGGTCTGGGCTTAAGCATCTGTTATGGAATTGTGACTGAGCACGGCGGCACCATTCGCGTCCGCAATCTTCCTCATCGCGGAGCTTCGTTTACCATCGAATTGCCGCTGGACGGTTCCCCAACGTCGCAGAGCGGAAACTCACAACCGGAAAACACCGAACGACCCGGGTTGATCCTGTGCGTCGATTCAGACCACGCGGTATTGCAATCGTTGAATGGAATCCTCGATGCACTTGGGTACGAAGTTCACACCGCGAAAAATAGGGACGAGCTCAACGGTCTTATCGACAAATACGATTTTGACGTTATTCTTGCGGACTGCGACGTTGCGGATGCTCATCTCACGAAAAGTTTCTTCGACTGGCTTATCGAACACAGACCGGCGCTTTCTCAGCGTGTGATTAGAATGTACACGCCGGGCTCGCGGAATGACATCTTTGACGAAAAGGTTACTGCCGGGTTCACTTTGAAAAAGCCTCTGGATAAGACGAAACTTTTGGATGCTGTCAATGTGCTGCTAGCCACCCGCGTCCAACCCACGGTTGTGAGGTAATAGCTCTGCGACTAACGCAGCCCGCTCACCGAGCTCGCTTATGGCTGTTTCCATTCGAATCGTCAATGCACTGACCATATTGCTAAGACTCCCGATGGCCTCCAGCGGAGCTACGCCACTGACCAATCGGAAGTAAATCAAATAATACCGGTACGAAAATTCCAAGTTCAGCCGCAAACCCTGAACCTCCTGCGCCACAGCAACGTTGGGAGACATCACCGCAACCATGCGTGCAAGGTGCAGCAGTTTCTCGAATTCAACCCGCAAACAGGCTAGATAATTAAGCGCAATGCGCCGCCGTTCCTTTCGAATCCGTTTGGCAAGCGCCGGGTATCCCTGTTGCTCGAGATACATAAAGTCCGAATTTGCCAACGCCTGCTTGATTTGTGGCAGGCTGGAGATATGAAGACACTCTCGCTCTCGGCCTCCCTTTCGGACGGCTTGTTCTGGTCGGCGGCGCGTTCCCGAAAATGCCAACCATGCGATCGCCAGCAGTAGCAACAGGCCTATGCTTCCAAACACTGCCGCGGAGTAATTCACTGCTGCGCCTCTATTTTCCAGAAGTTCATCAACTTTTTGTTGATAGCCTGGAGTTGAAGATTAATTTCAGGGGAAATCCGCCCGTAGAGGGAAGTGGGCAGGACTGCCTGTTGCTCCCGCATCTTCGGCAACGGACGCAGTAAAGCCGCGCCCCAAAGTAGAAGGACTATTAAGTAAGGGGAGATCACCAGGACTTGCCAGATAGCTGTGTACTGTGAGCGTTGTTGGTACAATGAGTCGTACAGAACAGTGTTCAGTAAAATCTTGACGCACGAATAAAAGCAAAATCCCACCAACAAAACCTTGTAAACCTTTCCAACGCGGATCAAATAGTGACGAATCAAGGCCAGACAGGAGATAAGCGCAGCAGCGAAAATTAAATGGTAACCTCGGTCTGCGCGCATCAGTGCCCGGTCTGCATCTCCCCAGGAAGCCGCGACCACGCATACGAAAACCACTACTGAAGTTGTCGCGAGCAGCCGCCACGCCAAGCCCCAGATGCCTCGATAAGCAATCAACACCACGTGTAATATTTCGAGAGTGGCGAAGATACGAGCCAGCAGAGTGATACCTTCCGACCACCAGCCTGCGAGCATGGCGGTATGAGAATATGCGCCATAGTGTAGATAAATTGGATAAAGAAACAACGATTGGGCAATGTTGAGGCACACATACGCGGTGAAAAAAGGCAATTTGCGAAAATGCCGAAAGTAAATAAGAATTCCGCAGAGCGCCAATTGCACCGTGATGCTGGTCGCCCACAGAATTTGAACAAACGGTGGCAGGTTTGTAACCAAGCGGGAATGCTATCACTTTTATACCCTTTTTAGTAGGTACCAAATGATAACTTCAGCCGCTGGGAGTTCGTCAGAAGTGATCTCGGAGGACCAAAAGGTCCGCAACGTCTTGTGCGAATCAAACGCTGCGGACCTTTCGGTTTAAGCAACGAAGGAAGCGATCGGCGGCAGGGGCGGGGGTATGGGAGCACCCTCGGCGACATTAACTTGATCGTTAAAATTGACGATTGCACTGGCTGGCGTTACTATCAACGCGGCAAGAGCTAAAAACGCTAGACACAACTTGTTTCTGTTCACGTTGGAGCCTCCTAGGCTCACCATGAACGGAAACAAGAAAGTTCAACATTGACGGTTTAAAAAGTTCTGCTCGCGGAACAGCCCGGACCTTTATGGAAGCACTCACACAACTCCAACAGAATCGGCTGATTATTCAGGATTTCACCATGACTACCTTGGCGGGAATTCCAGGACTTCTTTCGCGCTTGACCTATATCGCTTCGTTGCGGGATTTATCCAGCGGGAGATACGAACATGCGGGTCTCGCGGCACTGTACCCGGACCCCGCCATTCAACAGGCCCTGGAGATTTGTCACGAACAAGTCTTTGAGAAAATTTTGGAGACGCCGCTAGCTAGCCAGGAAGCGGATTTGCGCGCATGTTTAGACGCTATGGAGGCTGGCCGCGAGGTTAGCGCGGTGCATTGGCAGCGCATGGAAGCTTATCGTGTGTTGCTGCCGGAACACGCTCCGGATTATCTCAAGGAGCTTTTCTGTTCGAACTTGCGTGCGCTGCTGGAAATACTTCAGCCCAATTGTTCCACGGCTCGTTCAACCGTGTAACCACACCGGTCACCCGCCCAACGATTTCCGCTTCGTCCGGCATTTGCCACCATTCCGGCATACAGCGCGACAGCGGGTGCGGTTGCATAACCAGGCGAGAGCCGTCCTGATGAAACCATCCGCAGCGGTAGCCTTCTCGCACTTCGACAAAGTATAGCGGGCGATCATATTCCGACGTCCAATCCACGCCCTGTATTCGCCGCAGCGACACGTCCACCATGACGATACTTCCGGGCCGCAATAACGGCATCATTCGCCGGTCATTTAAACCTATGTACCCGTAACGACATTTTTGGTGGCCATCGAGCAGGGTACCTTCTAAGTTACCCCACTGCTCCACCATCCGCGAAAGATAGGTGGTGCGTGCCGGATCAAAAGCAGGATCAAATCGCAGTGGAACGCGTAGCGATGCCGGCGGCGAGCCGAGATGCGTCTGCGGAGCAGGGAACATGGCTCCGTCCGCAAAAAACTCATCTACCGGCACTTCGTACCAGCGGAAGATCTCTGCGGGGTTTAAATGATAGACGACCGCCAGCGCATACAATTTATGCAGTCCCGGCACCACATTACGGTTCTCCATGTCCGCCAGGCGGCTGATGTGCAGAATGAATTCCGGCCGGCCCCGCTTTGCGGCGATCTCGTAACTGCAACGCTCCACGTCGCGATACGTCAATCCCAAGTGCTCGCGGACGCGCCGCAAACGTAGACCTGGTAGCATTTTTTCCTCAGACCCAAGGAATACCAACGAGCAGGGTACACTACTATTACCATCTTGTTAAGAATCCGGAACAGGAACTTTTGATGGAAGAATTGCCGCCATGCCTATCCAGCGAAAGAACTCTTGAATCTGTTATTCTGCAAGACGATGCGTTTTTTACGAACTCCTATTTCTGTTCGCACGGTCGTATTGACCCTGTTGGTTCTATTCCTCGCCAGCGATGGCGCCTTTGCACAAAAATCTCCTGCTGTTACCGCGCCGGATCCGGGCAGGTCCGCGGCCGCTGCTGAATTCGCCGCCGCAGCCGACGAAGTCCTCGCGCAAATGAGCCAAATTACCGGCTTGAAACTGCGCAGTCCCGTTAAGAAGACTCTTCGATCCCGGGAAGAAATTCGCGCGTACGTCATAAGCGAAATGAATGAGGACAAAGAGCCCGCTGAGCGCTACGCATCCGCTCGTAGCGCGGAAGCATTTGGCCTCCTTCCCAAGGGCTTTGATATCGATTCGTTTATGGTCGATCTGCTGACCGAGCAGATTGCCGGCCTTTATGATCCCAAAGCACACGAATTTTACATTGCGGATTGGATTCCTCTAGCGGATCAAAAAATGGTCATGGCTCACGAGTTGACCCATGCTCTGGAGGATCAGCATTTTCAGATTGAAGCGTGGGTCAAAGCTGCCAGGCCCAACGATGATGGCGAACTCGCCAGAGAATCGGTCCTCGAAGGCAGCGCCATGGCGGCCATGATCGATTATTTACTGAACGAAAGCGGTCGATCACTTGCGGACCTGCCGGACATCGATCCCGGCGCGCTGGTCGGTGATATGGGTGCTACGCCAGCCTTGAAAAAGGCGCCTCCCTTTTTGAAAGACGCGTTGGTGTTTCCCTATTTCGCTGGCCTTACATTTTCCGCTGATCTGTTGAAAGGCCCCGGCTGGGCGGGACTTCCTGCAGTTTTTTCCAAACCGCCCATTTCCACGCAACAGATTATGCATCCGGCGCTTTATCACTCAGGCAAAACGCCTTCATCGGAGAATCTGCCGGACGTTGGCAAATTGTTGGGTTCGGATTGGACCAAGCTGGAAGAAAACATCATGGGTGAGTTTGGCTGGAAGGAAGTCTTGAAACAATTTCTTGGTGAAGATCGCGCCAAAACTCTCGCTGCGGCATGGGACGGGGATCGTTACGCGGTTTACGAACACAAACGAACGAACCGCCTTGTGCTGGTAAGTCTGCTACGTCTCAACACCACCGCCGAAACGGTGCGTTTTTTCGGGCAATATTCTGAGGCTCTGGAAAAGAAATACGATGAGCGCTCCAAGCTATTGCGACGCCCGAACTTCTTTTCTTTCGATTCACTGGAAGGCGGAGTTTATCTGCGATGCCTGGAGGCCGAGTGCCTGAGCGTCGAAGGCACCACGCGAGCGGTGTTTGACGGCACCACTAAAGCGATTGGCTGGCCCGCTTCACCCGAAGCGCCGCTGGACCGCGCAAAGCCTGCCGACATAACGATGACCAGCCTTCCCAAGGACGATTCAGACCGTTCCGGCGCCGCTGGTATCGGCCAGCGACAGTAATCTTCCGGTGCGCTTTGTTAATCGGCCTTCCAGCCGCTTGATTCGTTTCGTCGATAAATCTTCGCGTCGCGCAAATCCGCTCCGAGCGAACACGTTCGCCCGGTTAACCTGCGTACGCAATAGCCTACAAGCCCGGTGCGCAAACTCAAGCGCACGCTGGTAATCCTTGACGCGCTTCTCGTAGTGAATTGCGAGCTGCTCGCAGGCGTGAATGGCGTCCGCGGAATTGGCCAGAATTTCATGCCAGAGCTCCGCCGCACGTTGATGCTCGCCTTGTCGTTTGGCCATTAGCGCCAAGTCGTATTGCGCTCGCGAATGAAATTCCACCGGCAAACCCAGGTCGACGGCTTGAGAGCAGGCCAGTCGCGCACGGCCTTTATCCCCGCGGCGATGTAGAAACTTTGAGAGTCCAAAAAGGTCCAGACCGTGGACTTCCTCGTCAGGATTGGCGTCTTCGGCGAGCAGCGCATTAATTTTTCCAAACAGCGCCGCCAGTCCTCGAAGATCCATTTGATTGTGGCGAGCGACACCAAGCAGTGGTTCCGGCGGCCCACCGCGGAGGTAATCAAAATAAAACTGCGGGATAGATTTCGAGGACACATCACCTTCTCTGTGCCATCCAAGCAGCGCCGGATTTAAAACCTCGCGCTCCAGATCAGTGAGGCGCACCGTTCCCAGGCGGTATTTCCAAAGCGCGCGCGCGGGGTGAAGCAAATCCAGATGAGCCGCCAGGCTGGGCACGGTAATTGAACGAGTCATCCTAAAGCGATTTTCCAGAAGCGGCCAATCGAATGTTTTGCCGTTGAAGGTTACAAGGACCGGACGCTCAGCGAGCCGGGCTGCAAGCTGGTATAGCACCGAATGCTCCTCCGCAAAATCGCGCATGAACAATTGCTCGACCTGCAGACCTCCGGCATCCCACCATGCCAGACCAATCAAGAAGGCATAAGTTCCGGTGCCGCCAGCGAGTCCGGTGGTCTCGGTGTCCAGAAAGAGCCACTTTTCGGGATTTTCCAGCGCAGCGCGCTTGCGACGAGAAATCACTTCGACGCGTTGTTGGGAAAGAAGCTGTAAACAGGTTGAGTGAGGAGCAACAAATTCCGGCGTGGAAAACCAGTTTCGCACGGCAAGATGCTCGCCAAAACGATTGGTGGACACGCCGGCGCCAAGCAGCCGCGCCATCGTATCTTCTTCGCAAGGCTCGCGCAGGGTTGTCGCTCGTACCGCCGGGGGACGAGCGGGCTTTAATGCCGCCAGCCGCGAGAATTTGTGATCGAGTGCGGCCATCTAATGGGTCTCTCCGTTCGAATTGCAAAGCCGGTCTA
>Ga0193728_1000093_pt1 | contig 37479 bp, 42 predicted proteins | sample U1c1metaG_FD_143037 | JGI IMG/M metagenome (GOLD analysis project Ga0193728, IMG submission 143037) | Soil microbial communities from a riparian zone of the East river system, Colorado, United States - U1c1 | ecosystem: Environmental > Terrestrial > Soil > Riparian zone | place: USA: East River... | reverse complement strand
ACGGTATCTACACCTCGACCGCGAGCTCGCCGTTCGATCTCCACCCGTTCAGCGCCGGATATTCCGCCATCGCTGGCTCTCTTGGAGCGAGCGGGGGATCGATCACGACCTGCAAATCGGTCGATCCCGGTGCCTGGCCGACCAGCTCCGACGGCCAACTGGTGCCGGACCCACAGACTCCGATTGCGGCTGCGCCCGGCGGGTCAGTCACTGCCAATGTGCGGATGGGCGTTTTCAGTGTGAGCGGGTTGGGCGGAAAGTATCTTAAGGCCGTTTCCCAGGTGACTGGACCGGCCGGAACAGATGACCCCGGCTGTACCACGCCATCCAGCTATGTCATCGCCATCCCGTCTGGAACAACCGCAACCGTCGCTCTTCCGTTCGGCTCGTGGTTGTTCACGAGCGGATCGAGTTCGACCACGCAGTCGACGACTGTCGGTACGGGAGTGTTGACCCCATTGACTCAGGGTGAAGTCACTCAGGTGTCGGGGAACCAGATTCTCACGCTCGACCCGAGGGTCGCACCGTGACCGGGCTTCTCGTCGCAATTCGCCGGCGCAGGGAATCCGCCGAGGACGGCCTAACGCTGGTCGAGCTTCTCGTCGCGATGATGGCGCTGGGCATTCTCCTGGCCATCATCAGTGGCTTGCTCATATCCAGCTCCAAAGTCATTGCGTCGACGGAGGCAACCGCGCAGGGCACGGCAAACGCGTCGGTCGTAGTCAATGAACTGACCAGCGTCATCCGCTCGGGAGCGAATCAACCGGTCGCGGGGCAGACCCTCTCGGCCGCTGCGTTCCCCGCCGTTTCGAGCGAATTGCTCACCATGTACTCCTACGTCAACTCCTACACCAGCACCACCTCGACCCAGGTTCGTCCACTCCTCGTTCAGTTTTCATTGAACTCCTCTCGGCAGTTGGTCGAGAAGCGGTGGCTTCCGACATCCACGAACGGCACCTACTTCACCTTCCCGCCGGTTTCGTCTACCGGAGCTATCTCCGCGACGCCGATGTCGACTCACATCATCGGCGGTCCCCTCCTTGCGACGCCGACCACGGGCGCGAACACGGACCCGCTTTTCGTATATCTGACCGCGGGGGGTGTCGTCATCCCGAGCCCCTCCGGTACGAATCTCTGCCTTATTGCCTCAGTGCGGGTCACGGTCAGGACAAAAGGCCCCACAACGACTTCGCGCCCCGCGATCCTTCTTGTTAATACCGTTGATATTCCGAATCTCCCACCGGCGGGATGCTGATCATCATGCTTCTACTAATTCGTCGTCTACGCGGTGATCGTCCCGACCAGGAACGGGGCATCGCCCTTGCAGCCGCGATTGGCATAGCCGCCGTCCTCATGATCATCACGATGACCGGCCTTAGTTTCTCGGTGAGCACCCTCAGTAAGGCGGGTACCGATGCTGATGCCGCTGCGGCAACCGCGGCGGCTTACGCGGGCGTCTCGGACTATCAGTCCCGGCTGACCAATGACAACACTTACCAGCAGTATGGAGATCCGAACGCGCCATTCAGCCAGGCGACCGGAAGCACCTCCCTGGTGCTTCCGCCGGCGAATGCCAACGGTTCCCCTGGCAATCCGGCGTTTGGGTGGGGCCTGGCGTCCACCTCCCACGGTACCTGGGCGACGATTCCTGGTGCCCCGGCCACCACCGGGTTCCGGTATGAGGTCGACAACTCCAACTACTCGAGCCAGGGAATAATCCGCATTCTGGCAACGGGGCGCGCAGGCCGGCAGACGCGGAGCTTCATTGCGAACGTGAGACAAAACGGCTTTCTCAACTACATGTATTTCACCGACTTCGAAACGCAGGATCCATCGCTGATCGGCGTCACGCCCACCAGCACCTGTGCCAAGTACTACGCAGCCAGGGTTGCAAGCGGGGTTCTCAACACGTGCGGTGGCCTGATTCAGTTCACCACGGGCGAAACGGTCAACGGCCCGATTGACTCCAACGATGCCCTGGACATCTGTGGTGGGACGTTCAACGGCACGGTCACGAGCAATTACGCGACTTCTCCGTACTACCTCAACTGTGGCAGCGCGACGTTCAAGCAGGGTGTCCCGTCCTTCGGTCCCTATCTCACAATGCCGCAGACCAACTCGACGATGAAGAACGAGACCCGCGGCGACCTGACGGCCTCGACTGTGCCACGCCCGGGCTGCCTGTACACCGGGCCGACCTCGATCCTCTTCAACGGCGACGGGACGATCACCGTGCGATCTCCCTGGAGCAAGTGGATGAATACGACGGGCGCCAACCCGACCACAGGGGCGTCGACCGGAATGGCAACGAGCCAATGCGGCGCGATCGGAACGGGCACAAACCAACTCGGCTCACCAGGCGGGGACACTTTCACAATGCCCAGCCAGAACTTGATCTTCGTACAGACGGTACCCTCGGCCACGGGTGATGCTAACTACTGGCCGGCGACCGGCACAGGCTCCTCGCCCACCGGGACGGGCAACGCCTGCGTCACGAACGGCAACGACCTCGGTTACCCCCTGTCCACCACCACGGGAACAGGGAGCACCACACTGGTCACGAAGGAAACGACGCTTCAGAGCCCGGCCAATAGCAACTACTACGGTTGCCGCGCGGGCGACGTGTTCGTAAAGGGCACTGTCAAGGGTCAGGTGACCGTCGCAGCCGACAACTATGTCTGGATCACTGGGGACCTTATCTATAGCGACGCGTCCTCCGACGTCCTCGGCCTCGTGGGTCAGAACGCCGTCTGGGTGTGGAATCCGGACGGAACGACCAAGCTGGGATCGGGGTCAACGAGCAGTGTCAAGAATCTCCTGACGGACTCGGGGCGCACCATTGACGCCGCTATCCTCTCGGTGCAGCACACGTTCCAGGTGCAGAACTACAATGTTGGTTCCGGCCGCGGCTCGTTGACCGTCTTCGGTGCGATCGCACAGGAATTCCGTGGGACGGTCGGCCAATCCCCGGCCGGGTATCTCAAGGCCTACACCTACGACACCAGGTTCCGCAGCATCGCGCCGCCCAAATTCCTGCAGGCCGTTTCGACGACCTATGGCGTTAGCCAGCTTGCGGCTGTTGCTCCAGCATTTTCGTCGACGGGTGCGTCGCAATGATCGCGCCCGAGTTCATCATGGTTGTCGTTTTCTGCGGCCTGTTCGGCGTCCTCATCGGATCGTTCCTGAATGTCGTCGTTTACCGGCTGCCCCAGGGAATGTCGCTGTCGCGTCCCGCCAGCGCGTGCCCGAAGTGCGGGTCCTCGATCAGGGCATATGACAACATCCCCGTTCTGTCGTGGTTGATGTTGCGCGGAAAGTGCCGGGACTGTCGCGCGGGGGTCTCCGCGCGATATCCGTTGGTTGAGCTGGGCACCGCGGCCTTCTTTGTTGTAGTCGGTCTCTTCTTTGCCGGAAGCATTGCCGCGACGCAGCCGGGGCACGTCGCCATCGCGCACGGCGTCTCCCTCGTCGCATTCCTGTACCTCGGGGCGATCTCCGTTGCCCTGGCGATTATCGACATCGAGACGCACACGCTGCCGAACCGGATCGTCCTGCCGGCCTACATCGTTGGTGCGGCCCTGCTGCTCGCCTCGAGCATCCTCAGCGGAGATTTCGCGCCGCTCCTGCGCGCAGGTATCGGACTCGCAGCCCTCTGGGCGGTGTACGCGCTGATGCGGATCGTCTACCCGAAGGGCATGGGATTCGGGGATGTGAAGCTGGCCGGAGTGATCGGCATGTATCTCGGCTGGAGCGGCTGGGGAGCGCTCGTTGTCGGATCTTTCGCCGCGTTTGTGCTGGGCGGACTGTTCGGTATCGGCGTGATTCTGATTCGCCGTGGCACTCGTAAGACCGCGATTCCGTTCGGGCCATGGATGCTGCTCGGAGCGTGGATCGGCATTCTGTTCGGCAGCAGAATCACAGCGGGCTATCTCGCCCTATTCGGACTCATCTAACTATCAAACATTTCTGGGGGGAAACAAATGGGAAAGAGCATTGTCGGAGTCGACATCAGTACCTGGGGCATCCGAGCCGTCGAGGTGCGTGATGCCGTCGGCTCGAAGCCCACGGTGCTGCGCACCAAATCAATCCTGCTGCCTGAGGGCGCGGTGCTTCGCGGGGAGGTCGTCGAGGTATCCACTGTCGCAACCGCGCTGAAGCAACTGTGGTCGACGGGCGGCTTCAAGAGCAAGGATGTCGTCCTGGGCATCGGAAATCATCGCGTGCTCGCCCGCGACCTCAGCGTTCCCAAGATGAGCCTCGTGCGCATCCGGGAGTCTCTTCCGTTCCAGGTTCAGGAAATGTTGCCGGTTCCCGTTGAGGACGCGCTTCTCGATTTCTATCCGATCTCCGAGAGCCACACCGAACAGGGTCCGATGGTCAATGGATTGCTGGTGGCAGCAATCAAGGAGGCGGTAGCGACCAACGTAAAGGCGGCCGAACAGGCCGGCCTGAATCCGATTGACGTCGACCTGATTCCGTTCGCGCTCAGCAGGATACTGCTGCGCGGGGCCAACGTCAGCGGAATGGTGGCCATCATCGAAGTGGGGGCCAACACCTCGACGGTGATCATCGCGAAGGATGCCGTTCCGCAATTCGTCCGCATTATCGCAACCGGTGGCAGCGACCTCACCGACGCGATCAAGGCGGAGGGTTCGCTCACGACCGAACAGGCCGAGGCGACCAAGCGCGCTCTCGGGCTCAGCACGGTCGGAGTCGCGCTCGAACAGAGGCCGATCGTTGAAGTCATCTACAAGGTGGCCGGGGAGCTGCTGACCAGCATCAGGAACACGCTCAACTACTTTGCGAGCGCCAGACCGACCGAGCCTGTGCGCCAGATCATCCTGACCGGCGGAGGGGCGAGGCTTATCGGGTTCGCTCAGGCGCTGCAGGAAAACACTCGCATCCCCATTGTCTTTGGGGATCCGCTGAGCATGATTGCGTCGGACCGAGGGTTTCGTCCCGACACCCAGCGCGGTGACTCCGACTCAGTCTCCGTCGCACTCGGCCTGGCACTAGGGAGCGCAGCATGACAACCACAGCTAAGGTTCCGCGCAAGGCCATCGGGAACGGGCCAAAGCGGCCGCGGATGTCCGCGTCGGCTCAAGTTGGAACGGCGCTCGCCACTCGCAACTCTGCGCCGATTGAGGGCCTCGTCATTGGAGGGGAACCACGCGTTCACCTTCTGCCGCCGCATGTGCTCATCAATCGCCGCGGACGGGTTGTGCGCCGCCGCCTGGGCTTCAGTGTTCTTGGCGTGATCGTGCTTGTTGCCATCGGATTCGGTGCCGTGAGCCTGTCGATGATCAATTCACAGGCGAACCTCCTTGCCGCGCAGAGTGCGACCTCATCGATTCTCCAGCAGCAGGCCAAGTATGGCGACGTGCTGAAGGTGAAGGCGGATGCCTCCGCCATCCAGTCGGCTCAGAAAACTGCGACAGCACAGGAGATCCTATGGGCGCCTTTTTACCAGAGTTTCGAGGCCACGATGCCCGCGAATTCGTCGATCACATCGCTCTCCGCGTCCGTCGACACGCCGTTCGGTAGTGCAGCGCCAACAGTGCCCTCCACGGGACCGTTGGAGGGCACACACATCGCGACCATCAACGGCACAGTCGAGATGCCGCAGTCGAGCATCTCTGGCTGGCTTAATTCGCTTGTCGGACTAAAGGGATTTGTTGACGTTACGCCGAACAGCGTCACCGCGACTCAGGGCGGCATCTACAGCGTGTCGATCACAATGCACATTGACAAGGACGTTCTCGCGAATCGCTTCTCGAAGGACACGGGGGACAACAAATGAACACCGACAGGCTCTGGATCTTCGGCGCCGTAGCAGCGATGGTCGTGATCGCACTCGGCGGATGGTTTATCGGGATTTCGCCTGTCGTTGCGCAGGCTGCTGCATCAGACGAGCAGGTCGCCAGCGTCACCCAGTCGAATCTGGACAGTCAGGCGAAGCTCGCTCTGCTCCAGCAGCAATATGCCCACATCGGGCCGCTGCAGACGTCCCTGGACTCGCTCCGTCAGTCGATTCCCGAGGGCGCCGACGCGTCGGCCTTCTTGCAGGAACTGGTCAACCTCAGCGCCGAGCAGGGTGTCACCGTCACGATTGTGACGATTGCCTCTGCGACCATGTATGAGGCGCCAGCCACCGGCGCGGCCGCAACCTCGACGGCGACTACCGGATCGACCAGCACGCCGACACCGGCTCCGACCACTACAACAGCTCCGGTAGCGCCAGCCACGTCCACGAGCGGTCAGCTCGTTCAGATACCGGTTCAGATCACGGTCACGGGCGCCCTCGATGCCGTTCGCGACTTCGTCGGTGTGGTCCAGGCAGGTGCGCGCCTCTACCTCGCCACCAGTGTGGGCATCAGCCAGACCGGTGGAACTGCGACTGGTTCGCTCAGCGGCTATATCTTCTCGCTGCAGGGCAGCTCGGACGCGACCAAGTCCAAGACACCCACACCCACGCCGACTCCCGTGCCCACGGGAACGCCGACTCCGACGGGAACCCCCGTTCCGGGAGTGACACCGACACCGACGCCGACCTTGACTCCGACGCCGTAACCCAGACCCCCCCTCTGCGGTGGAGCCCACTACCTCCCAGGCGTGGCTCCACCGTAGAGTGGGCTCATAAAGGATCAGGTGCCCGCGAGGGTCGTGAGGAGACAAGCAATGGCTGCAAAACGTCCCGTGTCACAGTCCGCCGAGGTCACTCCGACCGAGGCAGACACAGGCGGGACCGTACCCGCAGCCGCTGTGACCGAGTCCACCCCCGCGGCACCGGATTCCGTTGACAGCACCGCCGTGGCGGAGCCGGTCGCGGTCGAGACTCCCGCAGCGCCGGTCGCACCCGTGCAGCAGGTGGTCTACGTCGAAGCACCCAAGCCCTTCGTCAAGAAGGGAAACCGGGGGTTCGGCGTAGTGATCGCCATCATCTCAGCCATCATCTTCGCGGTCGTGTATGCCCTCGCTGGGGCAATTGCCAACCTTCTCAATGGCCAGCCCGCCGACTTCACGGTCGTCGGAACCGCTGAGTTCTGGGCACCCGTCGTCATGTTCGCGATCGGATTCATCATCGTGGTGCTCGTCGTGAACCGGGCCGGATGGGCCGCCCACGTCATCGGCAGCATCTTTGTCGCGCTCGTTGTCTTCTTCGCCGGGACCGGGGCGATCCTGCTTCTCCAGATCAACCAAATCCCGTCCAACCGTGTCGGCGAGCACTTCGCCTCCGTCCTGCTCAGTGTGCCGATCATCCTCGCGGCGATCCTCGCGCGTGAGGTCGCCCTGTGGATGGGCTTTGCGATCGCGGCGCGCGGGCGCAAGGTCAAGGCACGAAACGTGGATGCCCGCATCCTCTACAACCAGGAGATCGCGGCAAAGCGCGCCGAGTATGAACAGGCGAACGCTCGCACCGCGGCCCAGAACTCGGTTGCACAGACCCCTGTTGCAGAGACCCCGGCCGCAGAGACCGCGCCTGCGGGGGATGTCGTGCGCGAAACGACAGAGGCAGCACCCAAGGCGTGAGCTGTGTGCCGTGAGCGAACGCGGCGTATTTTGCCGTTCATCCATTTGACCGGCTTGCCTCACAGGGCTAATGTTGACCGGGTGTGCGCTTTGTCGTGCGCGCTTGTTGTGCCCGCAGTTTTCGGCGGGAATAACCGGTCGCAGGCAGTCGCTACACGAGCTGGGTTCGATCGCACGACTGTGTGATTGGCCCCCACGGCATACCAATCAGGCTCTCTCAATTTTGAGGGCCGCGCTTGGTCCAAATGAACTCGCGATCCTGCCCGTGTGGCAGAACCGCGAATGCTAATTGCGAAAGCAAAAGCTGTCACCGTGCAGTAAATCCAAGGAGTTATGTAGTGCCAACCATTCAGCAGTTGGTCCGCAAGGGCCGCAGCCCCAAGGTCGTGAAGACCAAGGCGCCTGCCCTGAAGTCCAACCCACAGCAGCGCGGCGTGTGCACCCGCGTCTACACGACCACCCCGAAGAAGCCGAACTCGGCGCTTCGCAAGGTTGCTCGCGTCAAGCTCTCCAACGGCACAGAGGTCACCGCCTACATTCCGGGCGAAGGACACAACCTGCAGGAGCACTCGATGGTGCTCGTGCGGGGCGGTCGTGTCAAAGACCTGCCCGGCGTTCGTTACAAGATCGTGCGCGGCGCGCTCGACACCCAGGCAGTTAAGAATCGTAAGCAGGCTCGCAGCCGCTACGGAGCGAAGATGGACAAGAAGTAATGCCACGTAAAGGACCAGCACCGAAGCGTCCCGTAGTTGCGGACCCGGTCTACGGAGCACCCATCGTCAGCCAGCTCGTCAACAAGATCCTGCTTGACGGCAAGAAGGGCCTCGCTGAGCGCATTGTTTACGGTGCCCTCGAAGGCGTTTCTGCCAAGAACGGCCAGGATGCGGTTGCCACGCTCAAGAAGGCGCTCGACAACGTGCGTCCGACCCTCGAGGTCAAGTCCCGCCGCGTCGGTGGCTCGACCTACCAGGTTCCGGTCGAGGTCAAGCCGCACCGTGCCAACACCCTGGCGCTCCGCTGGTTGACCAGCTACGCGAAGGGTCGCCGCGAGAAGACCATGACCGAGCGTCTCACCAACGAGATCCTCGATGCGTCGAACGGTCTTGGCGCCGCTGTGAAGCGTCGTGAAGACACTCACAAGATGGCCGAGTCGAACAAGGCCTTCGCGCACTACCGCTGGTAGCGGCTCAAGCTAGTCGGTGGGGGGTCGCGCTGGAGCTTAGAGCGAAGGCCATTTCTGGCCTTCGCCGCGACGCCAGCGCCGGGATCCGTATCGGATCCCGGTTCACCAGCGCGAAACCTCACCTGCAATAACCCACCTTTCAGAAGTAAGGAAAAACCCCGTGGCACAAGACGTGCTCACCGACCTGAACAAGGTCCGCAATTTTGGCATCATGGCGCACATCGATGCCGGTAAGACGACGACGACCGAGCGCATCCTGTACTACACGGGAATCACGCACAAGATCGGTGAAGTTCACGATGGCGCAGCCGTCATGGACTGGATGGCGCAGGAGCAGGAGCGCGGCATCACGATCACGTCGGCCGCGACGACGTGCTTCTGGAACAACTACCAGCTGAACATCATCGACACGCCTGGGCACGTCGACTTCACGGTCGAGGTCGAGCGCAACCTTCGCGTTCTCGATGGTGCCGTTGCCGTCTTCGACGGCAAGGAGGGCGTCGAGCCCCAGTCGGAGACCGTCTGGCGCCAGGCTGACAAGTACGACGTTCCGCGCATCTGCTTCGTCAACAAGATGGACAAGCTGGGTGCCGACTTCTACTACACCGTCGACACGATCATCAAGCGCCTCGGCGCGAAGCCGCTGGTCATCCAGCTTCCGATCGGATTCGAGAACACCTTCGAGGGTGTCGTCGACCTGGTCGAGATGCGCGCGCTGACCTGGCGCGGAGACTCCAAAGGTGACGTCGAACTTGGCGCCAAGTTCGAAATCGAGGAGATCCCTGCGGATCTCGTCGAGAAGGCGAACGAGTACCGCGCGATCCTCATCGAGACGGTTGCCGAGGCGGACGATGCTCTCCTCGAGCGCTACCTCGAGGGTGACACGGACTTCTCCGTTGCCGAGATCAAGGCCGCGATTCGCAAGCTGACCGTCGCAAGCCAGATCTACCCGGTCCTGTGTGGTTCCGCGTTCAAGAACCGCGGTGTCCAGCCCATGCTCGACGCCGTTGTCGACTACCTGCCGAGCCCGCTCGACGTTCCCGCTATCGAGGGCCACGATGTACGCGACGAGGAGAAGGTCATCGAGCGTCATCCTGACTCGACCGAGCCCTTTGCCGCACTGGCGTTCAAGATCATGACCCACCCGTTCTTCGGCCGGCTCACCTACATCCGCGTGTACTCCGGTCACGCAGACTCCGGTGTGCAGCTCGTCAACTCGACGAAGGGCAAGAAGGAGCGCATCGGCAAGATCTTCCAGATGCACGCGAACAAGGAGAACCCGGTCGAGTCGATGACTGCCGGCCACATCTACGCGGTCATCGGACTGAAGGACACCACAACCGGTGACACCCTGTCGGATCCCGCGCAGCAGGTCGTGCTCGAGTCGATGACCTTCCCCGAGCCCGTCATCGAGGTTGCCATCGAGCCGAAGACGAAGGCCGACCAGGAGAAGCTGGGTCTCGCGATCCAGAAGCTCGCTGAAGAGGACCCGACATTCCGCACCGAGCAGAACATCGACACCGGCCAGACCATCATCAAGGGAATGGGCGAGCTTCACCTCGACATCCTCGTTGACCGCATGAAGCGCGAATTCGGCGTCGAGGCCAACGTTGGTAAGCCGCAGGTCGCGTACCGCGAGACGATCAAGCGCATCGTCGAGAAGCACGACTACACCCACAAGAAGCAGACCGGTGGATCCGGCCAGTTCGCGAAGGTGCAGATCTCCCTCGAGCCGCTCGAAGTGACGGCTGAGAAGACCTACGAATTCGAGAACAAGGTCAGCGGCGGTCGTATCCCGCGCGAGTACATCCCCTCGGTCGATCACGGAATCCAGGACGCGCTGCACGTCGGCGTGCTCGCCGGATACCCGATGGTCGGAGTCAAGGCGATCCTGCTCGATGGTGCAGCGCACGACGTCGACTCCTCGGAGATGGCGTTCAAGATTGCCGGCTCGATGGCTTTCAAGGAAGCCGCGCGCAAGGCACAACCCGTTCTGCTCGAGCCGCTCATGGCCGTCGAGGTACGTACCCCAGAGGAATACATGGGAGACGTCATCGGTGACCTGAACTCGCGTCGCGGTCAGATCCAGAGCATGGAGGATGCGACCGGCGTCAAGGTCGTTCGTGCCCACGTGCCTCTCTCGGAGATGTTCGGTTACGTCGGAGACCTGAGGTCGAAAACCTCTGGTCGCGCCGTGTACTCGATGACCTTCGAGTCATACGCGGAGGTCCCGAAGGCTGTTGCCGACGAGATCGTCCAGAAGAACAAGGGCGAGTAGCGCTAGTAGTTAGTGCTTACCTGTCTGACCACGACGCCACTCCAGCGCCGAGTAACATAACAACACACCAATCCGTATGCATCCGGAACCACCGGATGCCTGCAACCGAGTCCTGAGGAGGACCCACAGTGGCTAAGGCCAAGTTCGAGCGGACAAAGCCGCACGTAAACATCGGAACGATCGGTCACGTCGACCACGGAAAGACCACCCTCACGGCGGCCATCTCCAAGGTCCTGGCGGACAAGTACCCGTCGGCTGTCAACCAGCCGCGCGACTTCGCGTCGATCGACTCCGCTCCAGAAGAGCGCCAGCGCGGTATCACGATCAACATCTCGCACGTCGAGTACGAGACCCCGAAGCGTCACTACGCTCACGTTGACGCACCGGGCCACGCTGACTACATCAAGAACATGATCACCGGCGCCGCTCAGATGGACGGTGCAATCCTCGTGGTTGCAGCGACCGACGGCCCGATGGCGCAGACGCGCGAGCACGTGCTGCTCGCCAAGCAGGTTGGTGTTCCTTACCTCCTTGTTGCGCTCAACAAGTCCGACATGGTCGACGACGAAGAGATCCTTGAGCTCGTCGAGCTCGAGGTTCGCGAGTTGCTCTCCAGCCAGGGCTTCGATGGCGACAACGTTCCCGTTGTGCGCGTTTCCGGCCTCAAGGCGCTCGAGGGTGACGAGAAGTGGACGCAGTCCGTTCTCGACCTGATGGACGCCGTTGACGAGAACGTGCCCGACCCGGTGCGCGACAAGGACAAGCCGTTCCTCATGCCCATCGAGGATGTCTTCACGATCACTGGTCGTGGAACCGTCGTCACGGGTCGTGCAGAGCGCGGAACGCTCGCTATCAACTCCGAGGTCGAGATCGTCGGCATCCGCCCGACGCAGAAGACCACGGTTACCGGTATCGAGATGTTCCACAAGCAGCTCGACGAGGCATGGGCAGGCGAGAACTGTGGTCTGCTGCTTCGTGGAACCAAGCGCGAGGACGTCGAGCGCGGCCAGGTTGTTGTGAAGCCGGGTTCGGTTACGCCGCACACCGAGTTCAACGGAACTGCCTACATCCTGTCCAAGGATGAGGGTGGCCGTCACAACCCGTTCTACGCGAACTACCGTCCGCAGTTCTACTTCCGCACCACCGACGTCACCGGAGTCATCACGCTGCCTGAGGGCACCGAGATGGTCATGCCCGGCGACACCACCGACCTGACGGTTGAGCTGATCCAGCCCATCGCCATGGAGGAGGGCCTCGGCTTCGCCATCCGCGAGGGTGGCCGGACCGTCGGTGCAGGCAAGGTCACGAAGATCCTGAAGTAACTCTTACAACGTAAACGGGGGTCGGACCAATGGTCCGGCCCCCGTTTACGTTTCCCGGACCACCCCACAGCGTTTGCCCCCGTACGGGGGCAGACACGGCGTGGGGAAGCCTTGAGTTCATGTCATGAAGTCAAGGCTAGGATTGCGAGGCGGCTGACGAGACGGCGTCGGCTCAGCTTGAGCGATGGGGCTAAACGAGTGCGATGGGGCGCGGTGCTGGGGTGAAGGATTCTCCGGCGCGCGCGGGCGAGCTCAGGGCATGGCGCTTCCGCGTCGCCCGGCGCCGGCTTCTTCGACAGGGGCGTCTCTTACTGCTCGTTCTGACCGTTGCCGTGCTCGCGTCGACGGCAGTCACCTCCGTGGGTCTGTTGATCACAGCGAGCGAGCAGTCGGCCATCCGCACCACGCTTGGTGCGCTTCCCGGCTCCGAAACCACGATGTCGGTCAACGTCGAGCAACCGAAGAAGAGCATCGCCGCAACAACGGCGCGAATCGATGCGGTGATCCGTTCTGTGCTCGGTGGCGCCGCGACGGCCAGCGGCTCCGTGAAGTCGTACAGCGACTACTCCGCGATGCCGACCCCGACAAGCGCGTCGTCGTTCGGGTACTTCGGTGAGCTCGCGGGTGTGGCGAAGCAGGTGAAGCTCGTTCAGGGTGCGCTGCCGGCGGTCGCGACGACGTCGAGGACGAAGACGCTTCTCGTGGCGGTTCCCCAGTCCGCGGCCGATCGACTCGGTCTGCACGTCGGGAGCACAGTTGCCTATGCCGGCGGCAGTAGCCCGGTGACACTGCAGGTCGTTGGCGTCTATGTCCCGCGCAATCCCGTGGCGGATTTCTGGTCGCAGGATCCGCTTCGTGCTACCGGAAACAACGCGGCATACCTCTCGCCCACCGGCCGCCAGACGGTCGCGGTCGACGCATTCGGCCCCATTCTCGTGGTGCCTGGTTCGCTGGACGCGATTGGCGTTCGGGCCGACCAGGTCGAGCTCGACTACTCGCCGCGATTCTCATCGACCACTGCGGATGAGCTCGACGCGCTGATCCAGCGGGTTTCGACCGCCGAGTCCGAGGTGCCCGCGGACGCCGGGGATATCGCGGGGCAGGTGATCTATTCTGGCAACGCCAGCCTCCCCCTGGGGCAGATCGCCGCATCCTTGGTGGTGACCCGATCGACCGTTGTGGTTGTGACGCTGCTCTTGCTCGTGCTCTCGATCGCCGCTCTCGGTCAGGCGGCACGGCTATTCAACGACGCACGCGCGGGTGACCGCGAGCTCATGCGCGCACGGGGAGCCTCGCGCGGGCAGCTGCTCGCCATAGCGTTGCTCGAAGCCGGTGTGGTCGGCGTCGTCACGGCGGCGATCAGTGCGCCGCTGGCGAGGGTCGTCTACGGCGTCATCGCCGCGCAGCCCGCCATGGCGGAGGCGCGAGTACCGGCGGACTCCGGGTTGCCGCCCAGCGCCTGGCTCACCTCGATCGGTCTCGGCGTGCTCTTTGTGCTGGTCCTTCTGGTGTCGCTCCTCGGTCGGTCGGGTAGCTTCGTCTCGGCGGAGCAGACGAAGTCACGACAGCGGCGGGTGTCTGGCCTGCTGCGTTCCGGGCTGGATCTCGGCATCGTCGTTCTGGCAGCCATCGCGTTCTGGCAGCTTTCGATCTACCGCAGTCCGGTCGACGGGGACTCTGGCCTCTCCGTCGATGTCGTCCTAGTGGCGGCGCCAGCTCTCGTCCTGCTCGCAGGTTCGCTCCTGGCCGCGCGCCTGTTCCCTCTGCTGGCAGGACTCGTCGACCGCTGGGGATCCCGATCGCCGGGCGTTCTGTTCCGTCTGGCCACTTGGGAGATCGGCCGCCGATCCGCGCGGGCGACGGCCGTTGTCCTATTGCTCACGCTTGCGCTCGCCGTCGGGACGTTCGGCCAGACGTTCCTCTCGACGTGGCGGCAGTCCCAGGTGGACCAGGCGGACTATGCGGTCGGCCCGCCCGTGCGGGTACCGGCCGTTGCCGCGGACGAGGGAGCCCAGCGCTCGCTGCTCGTCACTGGCGCGATCGGGATGCCTCAGCCAGTCATTCGTCGCGTCGCAGACGCCGCTCAGGATGGCCAGGGCGGCGAAGACACGAGCGCCGTCGTGCTCGGTCTGACGCCCGATGCGCGTGCGACGCTGGATCGCGGACCGTTGGCGTCCGATGGTGGTTCGGTCATCGTCGATCGGCTGAAGGGCAGCTCCGCCCCCGTGCGCGGTATCACGCTGCCGGGGAGCCCGGCTGGCATCTCCGCAGTGGCACAGGTCGGGAGCGCGGCGAGCCCGCTGCCAGGTGTCAGCGCCGATGTGAGAGCGATTATCCAGGATGGCACGGGGCTGCTTACGACGGTCGATCTCGGCGCCATTCCCGTCGACGGCAAACCGCATCCGGTGTCCGGACTGTTGGCCTCCGTTCCGAAGGGTGCACAGCGCGCACTGCCGCTCCAGTTCGTCGGTCTCCAGTCCACTGTCTATCTCAGCAACCAGGCAACCTACATTCCGAACGACCCAACCCAGACGAGGCTTCTACTCGGCCACCTCGCCTCGCTCGAGCCCGCGCTCGACGGCGACTATTCGACGAAGCCGGCGAGTGGATCGCCCACAATCGTCTGGAGCGCGGGAAGCGAGGGCGACGAGTCCTCGGCCCAGCGGATAACGGTGCACGGCTGGCAGCTGGGGCTCTCGATCACGATTCCCCACGACGTGCAATCCAGCCCCGGAATCTACTCCGCCACCGCCTGGGCACCGGTCGATCAGATTCCGGCCGTCATATCGACGTCGCTCGCGCACACTCTCGACCTCGGCCCGAACGCGATACTCGTACTGAACTTTGCCAGAGCGTCCGTGACCATCGATGTGGTCGGCACGACACCGCTCATCCCCGGCACGGTCGATAGCTCGCTGCTCACAGCGAGCTCGGCGGCTGGCGCGGCCTCCTCCAGCTCAGGCGGGATCGTCGTCGACCAATCCGCGCTCGAGCGTGCACTCGTGGGGTACGGGGAGACCGGATCCATGGTCGACGAGTGGTGGGTGGACGTTCCAGCCGGATCCGCAGACAGCTATCTCCGCGCGCATCCAACGGCGTCTGGCGCCGCGCCTGCGCGCAGCTCGGAAGTACTGGCGCGCGAGATGCAACAGGATCCGCTTCGAGTCGCGACCCAGGCGGCACTGTGGCTGGCGATTGCGGCAGCCGCACTTCTCGCCGCGATCGGGTTCGCTGTGCATTCCGCATCCACCCTTACCGCGCGTCGAATCGAGTTGGCACAGCTGCGTGCCATCGGATTGTCGCGAGGTCGTCTCGTCGGGCTTATCGGAGCAGAGTCGCTCCTGCTGTGTGCGCTTGGCTCGCTGTTCGGCGTCGCGGTTGGCCTGATGCTGGGCTGGCTTGCAGGTCCACTGATCGCACTCTCGCCGAACGGTACGCCGGCGGTACCTCCCGTGCGGGTGATCGTGCCATGGATGCAGCTTGCGCTGCTCGTGCTCGTCGTTGTGGTCGTGCTCATTGCGGTTGTCGGTGCGGTTGCGCGCGGGCAACGTTCTGCCAATCCGGCCGACATCCTGCGTGAGGCGGACAACGGATGACCTCCCTTCTGATCTTCCGCCGCGCGCGCCGGGACGTCGCAATCCTGCTGGTCTGGATCGCTCTCGTTGCGTTTGCCGTTGCGCTCGCCATCGGGCAGCCTCGCCTCCTTCGAGAAACTGTGGATGCCGGGGCGCGGCAGGCCGTCGCCACGGCCGGTGCCGACTCTGACGTTGTCGTCTCCGCCGACATCAGTCCGCACAACGACACCGCGGTGGCCCCCGTGGCACCCAAGGACATCGAGTCCCTCGCTGCGGGCATCCCGCACCGCTTGCCCTCTGGGCTGCGGGCTGTGTACGAGAGCAGCACGCTCACCGTGCTCGGACCGGCGACGCAGTTGTCGACCATCGACGGCGCCACGCCTGTCAATCCCCAGCCCGTTGTCCTGCAGATGGCGATGCTCACGCCGCAAAACTCTTCAGCGCTCCGACTTGTGCGGGGCTCCCTTCCGACCTCGACGGCCGGTCAGTCGACGATCGACGTCGTGCTCTCGGCGGCTGACGCGCGCGCGAGCGGCCTGGCCGTCGGCAGCGTTGCGCGCGTACCGACAATTCCCATTTCGTCGTCGGGCACGGGCAGCGACCAGATCGCCATCCGTGTGGTGGGGATCGTCAGCAACGCGGCCGACCGCGCCTCCTCACCATGGGGTGACACACCCAATCTCTGGGCGCCAACCGTGCCAAGCGAGGCGAGCGCCCCGATTCAAATTACGGTCCTGGTGAGCCAGCAGAGTGTGGCGTCAGTATCGGCGAAGTACGTCGACCCACTCAAGTTGAGCGTGCGAATCACGCTCGATGCCGCGAAATTCACGGCGGACCGTGAAGCGAGCGTTAGTGCGGAGCTGATCGCCTTGTCGGGTCACAGCGACCGACTGGCGGGTAGTAGCAACGCACAGTTGGGAATCGTCAGCGCATTCGGAACCGCCCTGGCCGATTTCCCGGCTCAGGAACGCGCCACTGTCGCGCAGGTTTCCGTCATGGCAGCGGGCGTGCTCGGTGTCGCGGCGGTTGTGCTTCTGCTCGTGTCCCGGATGCTCGTTGCGCGACGGGAAGCAGAGCTGGCCCTCGAGCGTGCACGGGGCGCATCGCTGAGTTCGATTGCGGCGCGGGCTCTCGTCGAGGCTCTCATCGCGGGGGCAATCGGCACCGCGATCGGGCTGGCGGTCGTGCAGTTGACGATGCCTGGCCCGTTCGTGGAATCGATTCTGCTCGGAATTGTCCTCGTCGTGGCAGTAATCGCGGTCCCCGCGCAGGTCGTCCTCGTGGTGCGGGGCACCTGGACTGGACGCAAGGTGCCCGCGAACCGGGCGGACCGCGTGGAGCTCGAGCGCCACTCGCGCACTCGCCGCATCGCGGTTGAACTGACGATTCTTGCCCTTGCCGTGGGAGCGCTGGTGTCTCTTGCGACCCGGGGACTGCTCGAGACCCAGACCAGTGGGGTCGACCTGCTCCTGACCTCCGCACCGCTCCTGCTCGCCGCCAGCATCACGATTGTGATCCTGCGCGTCTATCGGTGGCCGCTGAGGCTCGGCATCGCGGCCGGGCGTCGGTCCACCGGAGCTCTCGGCCTCCTGGCGGCCGTTCGCGCACAGCGCTCGATTGCCGTACTGCCCCTTCTCGGCCTCACGCTCTCGGTCGCGCTCGCAGTGGGGGGCGGACTGCTCGCCAGCACGGTGAGCGCCGGACAGGAGGTGGCGTCGTGGCAACGGGTCGGAGCCGACGTGCGGGTACACACGACGGTGACTCCTGCTCAGGTTGCGGCCGTTGCTTCCGCGCCCGGCGTCACCGCGACGACGGCTTTCCGCTCCGAAGCGGGAGTTCAACTCCGGCTGACCGGCGGCACCAACTTTGCGACCCTGATCGCGGTGGATTCGCGGTTCCCCGACTTTGTCGCGAACCTGCCTTCCGGCGGCGCGAGTGCTGCCGGCGCGTCCGCGCTTCGCAACCTGTTTGACGCCGGAGGCACATCCGATGCCCTTCCCGTCGTCGTCGACCGGGACTTCGGCTCGCAGGTCAATTCGAAGAACATCGGCATGTACATCGGGGTGAAATTCGTTCCGCTTCGCGTCGTCGGAGTGACGGACGAGAGTCTGTCGGGTTATCTCGGCGCCCCGTTCATCTACGTCGATCGCTCTGCGCTCTCGACGCAGCTCTCCCGATCGCTGTCCGCAAACACAGTGCTCGTCAACGGACCGGGCGCACGCGCCGCGGTCAGTGGGTTGGATGCACCGGCCTCGGCCATCCACGCGCGCGAGCAGTGGCTGTCGGCGCGTCGGAGCCTCGCGCTCGTGAACGGCGTCAATGAGGCGATCACGCTCGCAACGCTCGCGGCAGCGCTCGCCGCCATGATCGCCCTGGTTGTGATCCTGCTCTCGGGTGCGCGGGAGCGCGGACGCTCACTCGCACTCGTCCGCACGCTTGGTCTGCCTGCGCGCCTCGGATGGTGGATGGCGCTCGCCGAAGTCGCCCCGCTACTCGTAGCCGCTCTCATCGGCGGAATCGTCGCCGGTGTCGGGATCGTCGTGTTTCTCGAACCTGCGATGGGGCTCCGTGAGCTCGCGGGCGGGCTGGGCAATCCGGAGCCGACAATATCACTGAGCCTGATTGCGGGACTCGCGGCGTCGGCGATCGGTCTGCTGCTGGTGGCGGTGCTGATCGAAGTCACGGTTCGCAGGCGCGACAGATTGAGCGATGTATTACGAGTAGGAGAATAGCTATGACGACATCACCGGGCAGCGCACCTCGATCGGCCGCGCCGACCACCGAGTACGGCGCCGACTCCCTCATCGTGTGCGACAACGTCGTGCGCATCTACCAGGTCGAGAACATCGAGGTTCAGGCCCTGCAGGGGCTCGATTTGCTCGTGCGTCAGGGCGAGATGATCGCGATCGTCGGAGCATCCGGGTCGGGGAAATCGACGCTGCTCAATGTGCTCTCGGGGCTCGATGTGCCGACGGCGGGACGGGCCACGGTCGCGGGTCGGGACCTCCAACGGATGTCAGCTTCGGATCGGCTGACCTACCGGCGGAGCGTCGTCGGGTTTGTCTGGCAGCAGACGGCGCGCAACCTGCTTCCCTATCTGAGCGCAGCAGAGAATGTCGCTCTGCCGATGGCCTTCGCAGGCGCCCGCGCGCGAGACCGTTCCCAGCGGGCGAGCGAGCTGCTTGACGCCCTCGGCATGGGGGCCAAGGCGGCCCGGCGTCCCGGCGAGCTGTCGGGCGGTGAACAGCAACGTGTCGCAATTGCCGTCGCGCTTGCCAATCGTCCCCAGGTGCTGTTCGCGGATGAGCCGACGGGAGAGCTCGACTCGGCGACGGGCGACGAAGTGTTCGCGGCACTGCGCGCTGCGAACACCGAGCTCGGAGCGACCGTCGTCATCGTCACCCACGATGCCGACGTGTCGGGCCAGGTGCAGAGGACGGTGGCGATTCGGGACGGCCGCACGTCGTCCGAAGTCATCCGCCGCACCGAAGTCAACGAACACGGGGCCTCGGAAGTAATCGCGGAGGAGTACGCGGTTCTTGACCGTGCCGGGCGGATGCAATTGCCAGCTGATTTCCGTCGCACGCTTGGCCTGCGGGATCGCGTGCGAATTGAGTTGGAACCGGATCATATTGGAGTGTGGCCGGACGGATCCCGGGCGCCCCGCCCGCCCGCGTCTCCCGATTCCGAACGCACGGAGGCGGCGCAGTGAGCGACCCCTCGACCGCGGTGGCGTTCCACGGCAGGCATGCAGCGGGTCCGCCGCTCGTCACCGTAGAGAACGTCTCGCGAGCCTACTCATCGGGAGCGGGTGAGGTTCACGCCCTCAGGGATGTGTCATTTGCAATTCCGGAAGGCGCGCTCATTGCGCTCGTTGGCCGCTCCGGATCCGGCAGTGGTCGGCTGCTCAACTGTCTGGGCGGTCTTGACCAGCCGACCACGGGTCGCATCGTCTTGGGCGGGAAGGACGTGACGGCCATGAGCGAGAACGAGCGCACCGCTCTTCGGCGCGACGATGTCGCGTTCGTGTTCCAGACGTTCGGGCTCGTGCCTATGCTTTCGGCCGCGGAGAATGTCGGATTGCCGCTGCGTCTGCGTCGCGTCGAGTCGGTTGAGCGAGAAGACCGCGTCGCCCGCCTCCTCGACCTGGTCGGACTGCGGGAGCACGCCAGGCAGCGACCATCCGAACTGTCCGGGGGCCAGCAGCAGCGGGTTGCCATCGCTCGCGCTCTCGCGAATTCGCCGAGGCTGCTCATCGCCGACGAGCCCACGGGCCAGCTCGACGCGGATACCGGAGCGACCATCATGGCGCTGTTGCAGTCCATCGTGTGTTCGGAGGGCATGACCGCAATCATCTCGACTCACGATCCGAGCGTCCAGGCGCTCGCTGATCGCACACTTCGGCTCGCCGACGGGGTTCTCAGCAACAGCACGGCGTGATAAGCAGGAGAGGTGCCCCGACTTCGCCGAAGTAACCCGGATGGGCCGGGACTTCGGAGAGTTCGCGCGGGCAGGGGTTTCAGCTACCGGGATGCGAGCGGCGGCGTCGTACGTAACGAGGCGACCCTCGCCCGCATCCGGTCTTTGGCAATTCCGCCAGCGTGGACCGACGTCTGGATCACCGTTCATGAAAATGGGCATATCCAGGCGACCGGCGAGGATGCGGTCGGTCGTCGGCAATACATCTACCATCCCCTGTGGCGCGAGAGAAAAGATCGCGCGAAATTTACCCGGGCGCTCGCGCTCGCGGAAGTGCTCCCGGTCGCCCGCCGCGCTGTCACAAAGGACCTGCGGCAGAGCCGGGACCCGCGAAATCGCGTGCTCGCGGCCGGCTTCAGGATGCTCGACACGGGCAGCCTCCGAGTTGGATCCGAGCGTTATACGGAAGCCAATGGATCGGTGGGGCTGACAACGCTGTTGTGTTCGCACGTCTCCGTCAGCGGCAGCACCGTCAGCCTGCGTTTTCCGGGCAAGAGCCGGCAGGCCTGGCAGAGCGAAATCACCGATGCCGATCTGGCCAGAGTTGTTCGTAGGTTGATGCGGCGTGGCCCGGGCGCCCACCTGTTGAGTTACAAAGACGGATCACAGTGGCGCGCCCTCAGTGCGAACGAGCTCAACGGATACGTCCGCGAACGCACGGGCGGCCTCTTTACCGCGAAAGACTTTCGCACCCTTCACGGCACGGTTGCTGCGGCGGAAAGTCTCGCTCGGCACGGGCCCGAGCGGACAAATCGCGCGAGTCGGGGTGCGATAAACCAAGCGATGCGCGACGTCGCGGAGGTACTCGGGAACACCCCCGCGGTCGCCCGACGGAGTTACGTCGACCCGCGGGTCCTTCGCGCGTACACGCGTGGGCGCACCATCGATCCGCAGCGGCTGGGAGCCGCGGAGAGTGAATTGCGCGCACTCCTCGCTCGTTAGTCGATTCTTCGAACCCTCAAATTTTCAGTACCGTTCGAGAATTTCGTGCCAGTATCGGGCCGTGAGTTCTGAACCGGTGATCCTGGTCGTCGAGGACGACCCCGAGATGCGATTGTTGCTCGAGCGCGGGCTGGCGGCCGAAGGCTATTCCGTGCGCGCGGTCGATAACGGGGTCGATGCGCTCATCGCCGCTCGCACCGAAACCATCGCCGGTTCTGTCGTCGATGTGATGCTCCCGGGGATGTCCGGATTCGAAATCTGTCGTCGTCTGCGGGAGGGCGAAGAGACCTTCCCGATTCTGCTCCTGACCGCTCGCGATGCAGTCCAGGACCGCGTCTTCGGGCTCGACAGCGGCGCAGACGACTATCTGACGAAACCCTTCGACTTCACCGAGCTGTTGGCGCGAGTGCGGGCCATGCTGCGCCGAAACTCCGGCGTCGACCGGATGCGTGTCGCCGTCGGCAACCTGGTTCTGGATTCCGAGACGCTGCGCGTGACCTGCGGGGATTCGGTCGTCCCGACCAGCCCCAAGGAATTTGCCCTGCTGCGGCTTCTCGCGCTTGAGGCGGGCGCACCGGTCAGCCGCACGCGAATCCTTGACTCTGTCTGGGGATCTGCCGAGCACATCGACGCGAATATCGTCGATCAATACATCAGCTACCTTCGACACAAGCTGGATCCCGAGCGCTGCGGCATGCGGATCGTGACGGTGCGCGGCAGCGGTTACCTGATCGAGGTTGACTGAGTGAGCTGGCTGCGGGGCCAAACGATCCGGTGGCGGATTACCCTCTGGGCGGTGTTCATCGCGATTGTTCTCGTGAGCGCCGCCGCGTTCGCGTTTCGGGCTGGGGTCGACACCATCGTTGCGTCGTCGACGCACACGCTCCTGACCAGTAACGGGGCGGGCTTCGAGGGCAGCATTCGCAGAGGTACGACCGAGCATTTCTCCCAGCCGGGCGAGGACCAGCTCGTCGCCGTGGTCAACCCCGACGGCAAGGTGATGGTGTCGAGCCTGCCGGACAGCCTCGAGGATCGCGTCAGAAAGCTGGTCAGACTGGACCACGGCCTGCAGTCGGTAATGATCTCGCCGAACCTGCGCTACGACGTCGTCAATGAGCCGGTCACCGTCAGCGATGGGACCTGGCACATCATCGAGGCGCGAAATAGCGACTCCGGCCAGGAGGTGCTGAATGGCCTGACCTTTGTGCTCGCCATCGGCGTGGTGCTGCTCGTCATCGGCTTCGGTGTCTCCACCTGGATTGTCAGCGGCTTCGCCCTGCGGCCGGTATCGCGGATGCGGGAGCAGGCAAGCCGGCTGTCTCACGCCGCGACTGCGGATACCCTCCCCGTTGGGCCCGTGCGCGATGAACTCTCTGCCCTCGCTGAGACTCTGAACGACTTCATCCTGTCGGTTCGGTCGTCTGCGGATCGCGAACGCCAGATGATCGCGGACGCGAGCCACGAGCTCAGAACACCGGTTGCCGTGCTTCGGACCCAGCTTCAGCTGGCGCACCTGTCGACGGGCGATGCGTCGGCGCTGGAGAAGGAGATTACTGCGGCGGAGGGCACGCTGGATCGCTTGTCCAACCTCACGACAAATCTTCTGACCCTGTCGAGGATCGAGGCGGAAGCGCCGCCCCCGCTGACCTCGGGTGAGCTGCTGCTTGCGGAGTTCCTTCGAAGCATGGACCGGGCGATCGTCCTGGGATCGACCCGCGCGGTATCCGTGGACTTCACCAACTCTCGCGTGCGGCCCGCCGTCACGGCGGCCATCAGGCCCGTCGACTTTGCTGGACTCGTCGACAACCTGGTCTCCAACGCGATCGGGGCATCGCCGCGCGGCTCCGCCGTCACCGTGGACCTGGTGCAGGTGGGTGACAAGCTTGTGTTGACGGTGCTCGACGCCGGTCACGGGATGTCGGAGGAGTTTCGCCGGATCGCGTTCGATCGATTCAGTCGCGCGTCGTCGAGTCCACACGCTGGCGCCGGGAGCGGCCTGGGCCTCGCGATTGTGAAGGCGATCGTGGTGCGCAGCGGCGGGGATGTGCGGCTCGAATCGCGCGCGGAGGGTGGCCTTCGCGCCATCGTCGAGCTTCCGCTCGTGGTGGAGTAACCGTTCGACCGACCTGTGAAAAGTCTCAGGCCAAAGAGGCCGCTTTGCGGAGGATCGCCTCAGGACACGCGTCGAGGATCGATGTATGAGCAGCAGCCAGACCAACGATGTGCTCGTGGTTATCCCGACGTACAACGAGATCGACAATCTCTCGGAGATGACGCGACGGATTCTCGCCGCGAACGACGAGGTCGACATCCTCGTCGTCGACGACAACTCGCCCGACGGGACCGGCCGGCTGGCGGACGAGCTCTCACGGGCCTCCGACCGGATTTCCGTGCTGCACCGGCCCAGCAAGTCGGGGATCGGCAACGCCTATCGCGCCGGATTCGGCTGGGGGCTGCGTGCGGGTTACCAGTACCTCGTGGAGATGGACGGTGACGGTTCGCACCGTCCCGAGCAGTTGCCCGCACTGCTCACCGCCGCCCGGAACTCGGACGTCGTGCTCGGGTCCCGCTGGGCAACCGGTGGCAGCGCCCCGAACTGGGCGCTCCGCCGCCGCCTACTCTCCAGGGCAGGAAGCCTCTACGCCCGTGTGGCTCTGGCGCTCCCGTTTTCCGACATCACAGGCGGATATCGCGTCTTTCGCGCGACCGCGCTGACGGCGCTGGGCTATCAGAGCGTCGAAGCGCAGGGGTACTGCTTCCAGATCGAGATGCTGTGGCGCGCACGCGAGGCGGGCTTGCGGATTGTGGAGGTCCCGATCGACTTTGCGGAGCGCCTGTCCGGGTCCTCAAAGATGAGCCTCGCGATCGTGGTCGAGGCGATCTCCCGGGTCACGATCTGGGGCATTGGCGATCTGCCCCATCGACTTCGCCGTGCGGGGCGGTCCCGCCAAGCGGCTAGCCTTTTGAGCGATGGTTCAGATGCCTCTAGAGCACCGCTACACCGCGGGCTTGCTGCTATTCACAGTGTCGACGGGCGTGATTGACGCCGACAGCTATCTCGGCCTCGATCACGTCTTCACGGGAAACATGACGGGCAACGTCCTGTTCATTGGTTTCGCTCTGGCGGGCGTAGCGGGCATTCCCTTTGTCAATAACCTTCTCGCCCTGCTGGGATTCGTCGTCGGGACGATCGTGGGTGGACGCATTGTCGGCCGCGGCCATGCCAGGGGCTTCCCGACGGTGTCCGCGATTCTCCTTCTCGTCGGCGGCATCCTCGCCATCGCCATCGCGACCACGTGGACCATCCTGGGTCACCTCGACCAGCCCATTCTTTTGGTCTTGACCTTCCTCCTGGCTTCGGTGATGGGGTCGCAGGTTTCCGCGGTAAAACCAATTGGAAACAGCGACGTCACAACGATCGTCGTCACGAACACGCTCGCAAATCTGGCCCGCGACAGCAGGCTGGCGGGAGGCAAGTACGAGAACTGGGCACCGCGGCTCCTCGCGGTGGTCGCGATGGGAGCGGGGGGCGCGTTGGGCGCGCTGATCATCCATTTCGCGGACGGTTCCATAGCGCTATTTAGCGCAGTGCTCTTCTACGCCGCCGGTTTACTGACACTGGTTCTGACCTCCCGCCTCGGCCAGAAAACCGTGGGCTCGGCACACATCTGAGCGAGCCCGAAGTGCGAGTCGTCGCGCCGCATCGCGGCGCGACACGCCCGGGTTGCAGCAATGCACCGGATGTGGCAAACTCGTCTAGTTCCACATTCCGGTGCTTCGCGCCCGGATCACCTTCCTGGCTGGGTTAATAAACAGCAGTGCACAGATTTGATCTGGGCCGCGGATGGCAGAACACGTTCAATCAAATCCGAGAACTAATCCTTTGTGGTTAGTCATGTTCGGGCGTGCCTCATTGGCGCGGCGTTCGGATTTGAGGCAACACCAGCAACACCAGAACTTTGACAGATAAACAGTGGTGCGTCAGTTATTCGCCCAGCGTCTCTAACCAGCGCAAAGCGGCTCGCTGTGCAGCGTTACGAAACTAGCTAGAAAGCGAGTCAGACATGGCGGGACAAAAGATCCGCATTCGACTTAAGTCGTATGACCACGAGGTCATCGACAGCTCGGCGCGCAAGATTGTCGACACCGTGACCCGTGCGGGCGCGACCGTCGTCGGCCCGGTGCCGCTGCCTACCGAGAAGAACGTGATCGTCGTGATCCGCTCTCCTCATAAGTACAAGGACAGCCGCGAGCACTTCGAGAAGCGCACCCACAAACGTCTGATCGACATCATTGACCCGACGCCGAAGGCTGTCGATTCGCTCATGCGACTCGACCTGCCAGCCGACGTCAACATCGAGATCAAGCTGTAGGACCACCCATGTCATCAATCAAATCCACGAAGGGGCTGCTGGGCAAAAAGCTCGGCATGACCCAGGTCTGGGATGAGAACAACAAGCTCGTCCCCGTGACGGTCGTTGAGATCACGCCCAACGTTGTCACGCAGCTGCGCACGCAGGAGCTCGACGGCTATTCCGCCGTCCAGATCGCCTACGGCCAGATCGACCCGCGCAAGGTCACCAAGCCGCTCACCGGTCACTTCGACAAGGCTGGCGTCACTCCTCGTCGTCACCTCACCGAGCTGCGCACGGATGACACGTCGGAGTACTCACTCGGCCAGGAACTCGCCGTCGACCGCTTTGCGGTGGGCCAGTTGGTCGACGTCGTCGGCACCAGCAAGGGCAAGGGTTTCGCCGGTGTCATGAAGCGCCACAACTTCAAGGGCGTCTCGTCCTCGCACGGTTCGCACCGTAACCACCGCAAGCCCGGCTCGATCGGCGCATCCTCGACCCCCAGCCGGGTCTTCAAGGGCATGCGTATGGCCGGCCGGATGGGTGGCGACCGCGTGACTGTGCTGAACCTCAAGGTTCACTCGGTCGACCTCGAGAAGGGCCTGCTGCTCGTCAAGGGCGCCGTCCCGGGAGCTCGTGGCCGTATCGTCTTCGTTCGCAACGCAGTGAAGGGGATCTAGCCACCATGCCAGATTCAAAGAGCACAGCCTCAATCGACGTTCTCAACGTCAAGGGCGCAAAGTCCGGGACGGTTGACCTTCCGGCCAACCTGTTCGACGTTCAGACCAACGTTCCGCTCATCCACCAGGTCGTCGTCGCACAACTCGCCGCGGCTCGCCAGGGAACGCACAACACGCTTCGTCGTGGTGAAGTTTCCGGTGCCGGCCGCAAGCCGTTCAAGCAGAAGGGGACCGGTCGCGCTCGTCAGGGCTCGATCCGCGCACCCCAGATGACCGGCGGTGGAATCGTGCACGGACCACACCCGCGCGACTACTCGCAGCGCACCCCGAAGAAGATGATCGCCGCAGCGCTCCTCGGCGCGCTGTCTGACCGCGCTCGTGGTGACCGCCTGCACGTTGTTGAGTCCCTCGCCCTGGGCGACACTCCCTCGACCAAGGCCACTGTCGCTTACCTCGACTCGGTTGCGATCAGCAAGCACGTCCTGATCGTTCTCGACCGTGGCGACGACATCTCCGAGAAGAGCGTCCGCAACATCGAGTCCGTCCACGTGCTGCGCTTCGACCAGCTCAACGCGTACGACGTTCTGGTCAGCGACGACATTGTCTTCACAAAAGCGGCTTTTGACGCTTTTGTGAACAGCAAGCAGAGCACCAAGGCTGAAGAGAAGCAGGAGGTCAGCGCATGAGCCAGACCAACAAGGACCCGCGCGACATCATCCTCGCGCCCGTCGTCTCCGAGAAGAGCTACAGCCTGATCGACGATGGCAAGTACACGTTCGTCGTCGACCCACGCGCCAACAAGACGGAGATCAAGCTCGCCATCGAGAAGATCTTCGATGTCAAGGTCGACTCGGTCAACACGCTCAACCGCACCGGTAAGGCCATGCGCACCAAGTTCGGCATCGGTCACCGCAAGAACACGAAGCGTGCGATTGTCACGCTCAAGTCCGGCTCGATCGACATCTTCACGGCTGTCGGCTAGGGGCAAGGGAAAACATCATGGCTATTCGCAAATACAAGCCCACGACCCCGGGTCGTCGCGGTTCCTCGGTGGCAGACTTCGCCGAGATCACGCGCTCGACTCCCGAGAAGTCGCTGCTGCGTCCGCTGCCGAAGACCGGTGGCCGTAACAACGCCGGTCGCATCACGACGCGTCACATCGGTGGTGGCCACAAGCGCCAGTACCGCGTGATCGACTTCAAGCGCAACGACAAGGATGGCGTCAACGCTCGCGTTGCCGAGATCGAGTACGACCCCAACCGCACGGCACGCATCGCGCTGCTGCACTTCGTCGATGGTTCCAAGCGCTACATCATCGCGCCGAACAAGCTGAACCAGGGCGACATCATTGAGTCGGGTGCATCGGCCGACATCAAGCCGGGCAACAACCTGCCGCTGAAGAACATCCCGGTGGGTACTGTCATCCACGCGATCGAGCTGAAGCCGGGCGGGGGCGCCAAGATGGCGCGTTCCGCCGGGGCATCCGTTCGCCTCGTTGCCAAGGATGGCCCGTACGCGCAGCTTCGTCTGCCGTCCGGTGAAATCCGCAACGTGGATGTTCGCTGCCGCGCAACCATCGGCGAGGTCGGTAACGCGGAGCAGTCGAACATCAACTGGGGCAAGGCCGGCCGCATGCGCTGGAAAGGCGTTCGCCCGACCGTCCGTGGTGTCGCCATGAACCCCGTCGACCACCCGCACGGTGGTGGTGAGGGCAAGACCTCCGGTGGACGCCACCCGGTCACGCCATGGGGTCAAAAAGAGGGCCGCACGCGTCACCGCAATCTTGAGAGCGACCAGCTCATTGTCCGTCGGCGTAACGCCGGCAAGAAGCGCAAGTAGGAGTCAGAGAAGATGCCAAGAAGTCTTAAGAAGGGCCCCTTCGTCGACGAGCACCTGCTTCGCAAGGTTGTTGTCGCCAATGAGGCCGCAAGCAAGAACGTGATCAAGACCTGGTCGCGCCGCTCGATGATCATCCCGGCCATGCTGGGTCACACCATCGCGGTGCACGACGGTCGCAAGCACATTCCGGTGTTCATCACCGAATCCATGGTTGGGCACAAGCTCGGCGAGTTCTCGCCGACCCGCACCTTCCGTGGGCACGAAAAGGACGACAAGAAGGGTCGTCGCCGCTAACGCGGTGGCGTAAGGAGAAGAGAAATGGTTCAGGCGCAAGCGAGTGTCAAGCACATCCGCGTCACTGCCACCAAGGCTCGTCGTGTCGTCAACATGATCCGCGGCAAGCAGGCAACCGAAGCACTGGCGATCCTGAAGTTCGCACCGCAGGGAGCGAGCGAGCCTGTCTACAAGCTCGTCGCCGCGGCGATGGCGAACGCGCGGGTGAAGGCGGATGCCACCAGCAGCTACCTCGACGAGCAGGATTTGTTCATCGCCGAGGCGTACGTGGATGAGGGAACGACCCTGAAGCGGTTCCAGCCGCGTGCTCAGGGTCGCGCGTTCCAGATCCTGAAGCGCACCAGCCACATCACCATCAAGGTCGCAACGCCGGACGAGGAAGCTCTCGCCCAGAAGACGACCACGAAGTCGACTGCGCAGCGCTCGTCAGAAACGTCAGGGAAGAAGTAATGGGCCAGAAAGTAAACCCGTACGGGTTCCGTCTTGGGATCACGACCGACCACGTGTCGCGTTGGTTCTCTGACTCGACCAAGGTCGGCCAGCGCTACAGCGACTTCGTCGCGGAGGACATCAAGATCCGCAACCTCCTGAAGACGTCACTCGACCGCGCCGGCGTTGCCCGCATCGAGATCGAGCGCACGCGTGACCGCGTTCGCGTCGACATCCACACGGCACGCCCCGGAATCGTCATCGGTCGTCGCGGTGCAGAGGCGGAGCGCATTCGCACCGACCTCGAGAAGCTGACAGCCAAGCAGATCCAGCTCAACATCCTCGAGGTGAAGAACCCCGAGGCCGAGGCTCAGCTTGTTGCGCAGGGCATCGCCGAGCAGCTCAGCGCTCGCGTGGCATTCCGTCGTGCAATGCGCAAGGGCATGCAGGGCGCGCAGCGCACCGCGAGCGTCAAGGGCGTTCGTATCCAGGTCTCCGGTCGTCTCGGTGGCGCAGAAATGAGCCGCTCCGAGTTCTACCGCGAGGGTCGCGTTCCGCTGCACACGCTGCGCGCGAACATCGACTACGGCTTCTACGAGGCGCGCACCACATTCGGTCGCATCGGCGTGAAGGTCTGGATCTACAAGGGCGACATCACCAACAAGGAGCTTGCTCGCGAGCAGGCCACCCAGAAGTCGACCCGTCCGGAGCGCCGTGATGGCGGCCGCGACGGCGGCAACGATCGTCGTCCACCGCGCGCACCGCGTGCGGAGGCGGCGCCCGTTGCGGCACCAGCAGGAGTTGAGGGCTAATCATGCTTATTCCACGCAAGGTCAAGCACCGCAAGCAGCACCACCCCGGCCGTACCGGCCACGCAACGGGTGGCACGACTGTTTCGTTCGGTGAGTACGGCATCCAGGCGATCACGCCCGCGTATGTCACGAACCGCCAGATCGAGGCAGCACGTATCGCCATGACCCGCCACATCAAGCGTGGCGGCAAGGTCTGGATCAACGTGTTCCCCGACCGTCCGCTCACCAAGAAGCCGGCCGAAACCCGCATGGGTTCCGGTAAGGGTTCGCCGGAGTGGTGGATCGCGAACGTCAAGCCGGGGCGCGTCCTGTTCGAGCTGAGCGGGGTCGACGAGACCATTGCTCGCGAGGCACTCACCCGTGCAATTCACAAGCTGCCTCTCAAGGCACGCATCATCAAGCGCGAGGAGGGCGACGCATAATGGCGATCGGATCCAAGGAGCTCACTCCCGTCGAGCTCGACACCTATGAAGACGAACGACTGCTCGAGGAGCTTAAGAAGGCCAAGGAAGAGCTGTTCAACCTGCGCTTCCAGTCGGCCACCGGCCAGCTCGAGAGCCACGGCCGCCTGCGCGCCGTCAAGCGCGACATCGCCCGCATCTACACGGTGATCCGCGAGCGCGAGCTGGGCATCCGTGCCACTCCCGCACCGCTCGAGGCGCCCGCGAAGGCGAAGCGAGCTACCAAGAAGACCGACGCTGCCGACGAGGCTCCCGCTGCAGAAGATGCAGCCGAGGAGACCACTGACGCAGCCGACACCGTGGCAGCCGAGAAGGCTCCCAAGGCAACGGCTAAGGAGGCCAAGTAATGGCTGAAGTAAAGGCTTCCGCAACAAAGGCGGCCCGCGATGTGTCGCCTGCCGTGCCCTCCGGGCACGAGCATGGCGCCCACGACGTCAAGGACGAGAGCGCGCGCGGATACCGCAAGGTCCGGCGCGGTTACGTCACGAGCAACAAGATGGAGAAGACCATCGTCGTCGAGGTCGAGGACCGCGTAAAGCACCCGCTGTACGGCAAGGTCATCCGCCGCACCTCCAAGGTCAAGGCGCACGACGAGGGCAACACTGCCGGCGTCGGCGACCTCGTCCTGATCAACGAGACCCGTCCGCTGAGCGCGACCAAGCGCTGGCGCCTGGTCGAGATCCTCGAGAAGGCCAAGTAAGCCTCGGCTTGCTTGATACCAGGAGTAACTAATGATTCAGCAGGAATCCCGACTCAAGGTCGCCGACAACACCGGCGCCAAGGAGATTCTCACCATCCGTGTACTCGGGGGCTCCGGCCGTCGGTACGCGGGACTCGGCGACACCATCGTCGCCACGGTCAAGGACGCAATCCCCGGTGGCGCGGTCAAGAAGGGTGACGTCGTGAAGGCGGTCATCGTTCGCGTCAAGAAGGAAACCCGTCGTCCAGACGGCTCGTACATCAAGTTCGACGAGAACGCCGCCGTGCTGCTCAAGGCCGACGGCGACCCCCGTGGAACCCGCATCTTCGGACCGGTCGGTCGCGAGCTTCGCGACAAGAAGTTCATGAAGATCATCTCGCTCGCACCGGAGGTCATTTAGTCATGGCGAACATCAGGAAGGGTGACCTGGTTCAGGTCATCAGTGGACCGAGCCAGGCGCGCGGCGGAGACCGTGGCAAGCAGGGCCGTGTGATCGGCGTTGACGCAGAGAAGAACCGCGTCGTCGTCGAGGGCATCAACTTCGTCACCAAGCACCTCCGCGTCGGCCAGACCGACCGCGGCACCAAGACCGGTGGCATCGAGACTCACGAGGCGCCCATCCACGTCTCCAACGTTGCCCTGATCGACCCAGAGACCAAGAAGCCGACTCGCGTTGGCTTCCGCGTCGAGCAGAAGGACGGCAAGACCGTTCGCGTTCGTTACGCGAAGAAATCAGGTAAGGACCTGTAATGGCAAACACAACTACTGCTGCGCCAGCTGCTTCCGCGTCACGTGCTTCAAAGGCACAGGAGCGCACACAGCCGCGTCTGAAGCAGAAGTACCAGGCCGAGATCGCTGGCCAGCTCAAGAAGGACTTCGGTTTCACGAATGTGCACCAGGTGCCTGGACTCGTCAAGATTGTCGTCAACACGGGTGTCGGCGAGGCCGCCCGGGATGGAAAGATCATCGATGGCGCAGTCAAGGACCTGACCGCGATCACCGGCCAGAAGCCGCAGGTAACCGCGGCCCGCAAGTCGATCGCGCAGTTCAAGCTTCGCGAGGGTCAGCCCATTGGCGCACACGTCACGCTTCGTGGCGACCGCGCGTGGGAGTTCCTCGACCGACTGCTGTCGTTGGCGCTTCCCCGCATCCGTGACTTCCGTGGGCTGTCGGACAAGCAGTTCGACGGACACGGCAACTACACGTTCGGTCTCACGGAGCAGTCCATGTTCCACGAGATCGACCAGGACAAGATCGACCGGGTTCGCGGTTTCGACATCACCGTCGTGACCACGGCCAAGAACGACGACGAGGGTCGCGCGCTGCTCAAGGCGCTCGGCTTCCCGTTCCGTACTGCGGAGAATTCTCCAACCAACTAGGCCCCCTTCGAGTGCTTCGACAGGCTCAAGGACCGCAATCGGAAAGGTCGGCACTCTTGAAAAGGGTGTCGAAACCAGACGAGAACAGGAAACAACGCACATGACAATGACAGATCCGGTCGCAGACCTGCTGACCAGACTGCGCAACGCGAACTCGGCGTACCACGAGACCGTGTCGCTGCCGAACAGCAAGCTCAAGACCCACATCGCCGAGATCCTCGAGACCGAGGGTTTCATCGCCGGCTGGAAGGTCGAAGACGCGCGCGTCGGTCAGACGCTCACGATCGACCTCAAGTACGGGCCGAACCGTGAGCGCTCCATCGTGGGCATCAAGCGCGTTTCGAAGCCGGGCCTGCGTGTTTACGCGAAGTCAACCGAGATCCCCAAGGTCTTCGGTGGACTTGGCGTCGCCATCCTGTCGACCTCATCTGGCCTCCTCACGGACCGCCAGGCAACGAAGAAGGGCGTAGGTGGGGAAGTCCTCGCCTACGTGTGGTAGCCAGTCATGTCGCGTATTGGACGACTTCCGATCGACATCCCTGCGGGTGTCAACGTCACGATTGATGGCTCAGACGTCACCGTCAAGGGTCCGAAGGGTGAGCTTGCTCTCACCGTCGCGAGCCCCATCGAGGTAAAGCTTGACGGCGGCCAGCTGCTGGTCAGCCGTCCCGACGACGAGCGCAACTCGCGCTCGCTGCATGGACTCACTCGCACGCTCATCGCAAACCAGATCATCGGCGTGACCGACGGTTACACCAAGGGGCTCGACATCGTTGGCACCGGTTACCGCGTCGCTGCCGAGGGCCAGAGCATCACGTTTGCTCTCGGCTACTCGCACCCGATCACCGTTGCACCGCCGGCCGGAATCACGTTCACGGTCGAGGGCAACAACCGCGTGATCGTGAGCGGAATCGATAAGCAGGCCGTCGGCGAGGTCGCCGCAAACCTCCGCAAACTGCGCAAGCCAGAGCCCTACAAGGGCAAGGGCGTTCGCTACACGGGTGAAATTGTCCGCCGCAAGGCCGGAAAGTCAGGTAAGTAATCATGGGTCTCGGAACAAGAGGCAAGAGCAAGTCGGCCGCAAAAGGCCGCAGGCACGCACGCCTTCGCAAGAAGGTTATTGGCACCGAGGAGCGTCCGCGCCTGGTCGTCACCCGTTCGGCCCGCCACGTATTCGTACAGGTTGTGGATGACGCAAAGGGCCACACCCTCGCGTCGGCATCGACCCTCGAGGCCGATCTGCGCACCTTCGCCGGCGACAAGACGGCAAAGGCGCACAAGGTCGGCGAGCTCGTTGCCGAGCGCGCGAAGAAGGCCGGAATCGACGCTGTCGTATTCGACCGCGGTGGCAGCAAGTACGCGGGACGCGTCGCGGCCATTGCAGAGGGTGCACGAGAGGGCGGATTGAACCTGTGAGCGACACCACAGCTGTGCCATCTAACGCAGAAAACGAGGAGCCCACCGTGGCCGAAACAAGTCCTGAGGCAACGCCTGTTGCGTCAGTTACCACCCCAGAGGTAGTAGTCGACGCGCCCGCGACCGACGTCACGAATGAGCCCCGCGAGGCTCGCCGCGGCGGACGTGAGCGCAACCCCAATCAGCAGCGCGGCAGCCGCGATTCCGAGAAGAGCCAGTTCCTCGAGCGGGTTGTCACCATCAACCGCGTTTCGAAGGTCGTCAAGGGTGGTCGTCGCTTCAGCTTCACCGCTCTCGTGATCGTCGGCGACGGTAACGGACTCGTCGGTGTCGGCTACGGCAAGGCGCGCGAGGTTCCGACCGCCATCTCCAAGGGCGTCGAGGAGGCGAAGAAAAACTTCTTCCGCGTCCCTCGCGTTGGAGCGACCATCCCACACCCCGTCCAGGGTGAGGCCGCCGCAGGCGTTGTGCTGCTGCGCCCCGCCGCTGCCGGAACCGGTGTTATCGCTGGAGGCCCGGTTCGCGCCGTCCTCGAGTGTGCCGGCATCCACGACGTCCTGAGCAAGTCGCTCGGTTCGTCGAACACGATCAATATCGTTCACGCAACCGTTGCCGCCCTCAAGCAGCTCGAGGAGCCCCGCGCCGTGGCAGCACGCCGCGGACGCCCCTTCGAGGATGTTGCGCCGGCTCGCCTGGTGCGCGCAGACGCTGAGGCTTCGGCCGCGCTCGCAAGTGCAAAGGCAGGTGTCTGATGGCTGCGCGCCTGAAGGTGACCCAGATCAAGTCCAAAATCAGTGAAAAGCAGAACATGCGCGACACCCTGCGGAGCCTCGGGCTTCACCGCATCGGCGACGTGACCGTTCGCGAGGACAACAAGCAGAACCGTGGCTATGTCCGCACTGTCGCCCACCTCGTCAAGGTCGAGGAGATTGACTAATGGCTGAAGATAACAAGGACGCGGCACCAAAGGCTGCCGCTCCGAAGACGAGCACCACCAAGGCCGCTGCGCCCAAGGCTGCTGCCGAGAAGCCGGCTGCCACCAAGGCTCCGGCCAAGGCTGCTGCTCCGAAGGCAGCATCCGCTGAGAAGCCCGCCACGAAGGCTGCGGCCCCGAAGGCCACTGCTGCGGCTCCGAAGGCTGCCGCTGCTGACAAGGCTGCGGACGCGAAGGCTCCCGCCGCCGACAAGGCTGCCGACACCAAGGCGCCCGCGGCAAAGGCAGCGTCCGCAAACTCGGCGTCCGCTGCCAAGCGCGCTCCGATCGCGAAGAAGGCCCAGGACGAGCACATCGCCCGTCCGCAGGTGCTCAAGGTTCACCACCTTCGCCCTGCCGCCGGTGCGAAGAAGGCGAAGACCCGCGTTGGCCGTGGTGAGGGATCCAAGGGTAAGACCGCGGGTCGTGGAACCAAGGGAACCAAGGCGCGCTACCAGGTCAAGGCCGGCCTGGAGGGCGGCAACCTGAACTTCATCATGCGCACCCCGAAGCTTCGCGGCTTCAAGAACCCGTTCCGCGTGGAGTACCAGGTCGTAAACCTCGAGCGCCTTGCCGAGCTGTACCCGAAGGGCGGAGACGTCACGATCAGTGACCTCGTCGCCAAGGGCGCCGTTCGCAACAACGAAAAGGTGAAGGTTCTGGGCAACGGTGACATTACGGTTAAGCTGAACGTTGCTGTCGATAAGGTCTCCGGCTCAGCAGAGCAGAAGATCGTCGCAGCAGGCGGATCCATCAAATAACTGTGGAGAAGCGGGGCTTTCCTTCTTGTGAGGAAGCCCCGCTTACCCGTTCTTAGGTACAAATAGCAGGAGGCCTTGTGTTCAGAGCTGTCGCGCGGATCTTCCGCACGCCTGACCTTCGCAGGAAAATCGGATTCACGATTCTTATCGTGGCGATTTTCCGCCTCGGTTCCTTCATTCCTGCGCCATTCGTCGACTTCCAGAACGTGCAGACGTGTCTCTCGGCGAACTCGAACACGTCCGGGCTCTACGAGCTCGTCAACCTGTTCAGCGGCGGCGCGCTCCTGCAGCTGTCGATCTTTGCGCTCGGGATCATGCCGTACATCACGGCATCGATCATCGTGCAGTTGCTGCGAGTGGTCATCCCACACTTCGACACCCTCTACAAGGAGGGCCAGTCCGGCCAGTCCAAGCTGACGCAGTACACGCGTTACCTGACCATTGGTCTCGGCGTTCTGCAGTCCACGACGCTGATCACCGTCGCACGCAGCGGCGCGCTGTTCGGCACGAGCTCGAGCACACCGCAGTGCAGCGAACTGATCACAGCCGACGGGCAGACCTGGTACGGCATCCTGCTGATGGTCATCACCATGACCGCGGGCACCGGAATCATCATGTGGATGGGTGAGCTGGTCACCGAGCGCGGCATCGGCAACGGGATGTCCCTCCTGATCTTCACCTCGATCGCGGCTCGGTTCCCGAGCGCCCTCGGCAGCATCTGGACGACCAAGGGATTCCCGATCTTCCTGCTGACGATCGGCGTCGGAATCGTCATTATGGGGCTGGTCGTCTTTGTCGAACAATCCCAGCGGCGCATCCCGGTCCAATATGCCAAGAGGATGGTGGGTCGTCGAACATATGGCGGCAACAACACGTACATCCCGATCAAGGTCAATATGGCAGGCGTCGTGCCCGTCATCTTTGCCTCATCGTTGCTGTACATCCCCGCCCTGATCGCGCAGTTCAATCAGCCCAAGTCCGGAGCGACCGGCAAAGCGGCAATCCCGGCCGGTTGGGTGACCTGGATCACGGACAACCTGACCAAGGGTGACGGCCCGTACTACATGGTGCTGTACTTCCTGCTCATCGTTGGATTCACGTACTTCTATGTTGCGATCACCTTCAATCCGGAAGAGGTCGCGGACAACATGAAGAAGTACGGCGGCTTCATTCCGGGCATCCGTGCCGGCCGTCCGACCGCAGAGTACCTCGACTACGTGCTCACCAGGATCACGCTTCCCGGCTCGCTGTACCTCGGAATCATCGCGCTTATTCCGCTCATCGCACTCGGGTTGGTCAATGCCGCACAGAACTTCCCGTTTGGCGGAACGAGCATCCTGATCATCGTCGGCGTTGGTCTTGAGACGGTCAAGCAGATCGACTCACAGCTGCAGCAACGGCACTACGAGGGCCTCCTCCGTTGACCCTTCGGCAAGCTCAGAGGAGTCCTCGCGAAGGAGCGGACAAGTCCGCCGGCACCCGTTTGCTTATCGTCGGTCCCCCCGGCGCCGGCAAGGGAACGCAGTCCGAGAGGCTCACAGCCACGTTCGGCATCCCTGCCATCGCGACCGGCGACATCTTTCGCGCGAACATCGCAAACCAGACCGAACTTGGCAAGCAGGTCTCCGCGATCATCCAGGCGGGCGAGTACGTGCCGGATTCGCTGACGAACGATCTGGTCGCCAGTCGCCTTGAGGAAGAGGACTGCGCAGAAGGCTTCCTGCTCGATGGATACCCGCGCACGGTTGACCAGCTTCGTTTTCTCGACGAGCTGCTTGAGGCGGAGGGCACCGCGCTCGACGCCGTCATCCAGTTGGTCGCCGACCAGGACGAGATCGTGAGTCGGCTATTGAAGCGCGCGCACGAGGAGGGTCGCTCGGACGATACGCCCGAGACCATCCGTCACCGCCAGGATCTCTATTTGCGCGAGACCGCCCCGCTCATCGCGGTCTACGGTGACCGCGGGCTCGTCGTCGAGATCGACGCGCTCGGAGATGTGGATGACGTCGCCCGGCGCATCATGGCCGCGCTGACGGCTCGCGACATCGTCGCTCCCGTCCAGTGAGCGCTCGTT
>Ga0193728_1000092_pt1 | contig 37480 bp, 76 predicted proteins | sample U1c1metaG_FD_143037 | JGI IMG/M metagenome (GOLD analysis project Ga0193728, IMG submission 143037) | Soil microbial communities from a riparian zone of the East river system, Colorado, United States - U1c1 | ecosystem: Environmental > Terrestrial > Soil > Riparian zone | place: USA: East River... | reverse complement strand
CATATATTTTTCTCTCTTTTCTGGCTTTGGTTTTATATAGCCTTCGTTTTTTCTTTTTGCTCTCCATTTTTGCTTGTATTCGTTAATTTTTTCTCTGTTTTTATTAACGTAATTTCTAGATCTTTCATTATTGCAAATTTTACATTTGAATAAGTGTGGATTATCTGATCTTATCCATATATCTTTTTGTTGTAATTCCCCGTGTTTTTTACACGTTTTAACTTCTTCAGTCATGATAACCAAAAAAACATAGTATTTTCTTGATCATAACTTCCAAGGCCTTTTATATACTGAACCATCATCCTTTGGTATTTCGCATTTGTTTAACAGTATTTCGTCACGTTCAAGTTTTTTGATAAACATCATGAAATTATGATCTCTGTGTTTCTTCTTTTCTTTCTTTGGTAATTTTATATATTGTCTGTTATTCATTGTTAACTCTTATAGTTTGATAGTTTATTTTTCACAAGAAATGCTCCAATTCCTTTTATCCATCATTTCATGCATTTTGTCATATGTTTCTTTTGGTATATTACAAACTCTTAAACAACAATCATCTTCTTTACATTCTCTATCTGGTAGTTGAGTGCAGTGTGTTTGGTTAGTCACTAGAGGCTTCATTCCTAATTTCTCCACCATCATATGTAAATACATTAGTTACCTTAAAATGAGAAGCTTGTATCTTTATTTTGATAGAATTATCTGAATGATATTCAATAATTAAATTAGCTTGGTCTATATCATATTGTTCGCACACTTTTTTGCATTCTTCTTCTAATATATCAGCATGTTTTCTAGCTAATTCTAAACATTTTTGTTCTATTAATTTCATCATGAATTAATCATTTCCATAAACTTTTCTAGTATGTGACGTGGAAAAAGCATTGCAGAATTATCCTCATTTTGAGGGATATTACACTCTAAGATTATATTTTCATTTCCTCTATAGGTTAGAGTTTTAGTCCTGACATCATCAGTTATGGTTAACTTATATTCTGTTATGTTCATCATTAAACTACAGCCGATATTGTATCTATATCAGTTTCACTTTCAGCAGCATCTTTATACCATTTGTCTGTAGCGCTGAATTCTCCTAACTTCATCACGCGGCGGATATCTTTGCGTAAGGATTCGTCATATATACCAAATAGTTTTATACAGTCTGGTTCTAATGCTATTTTATTCCCTTCCAGCGTCTCTAACCAGATATGATAACCATCAAACCAGGCATAAACACCATCAGATAAATATTGTTTTTCTTCCCACTTTGCTTTGAATTCTTCGTTTGTCATTATAAATCCTCTGATGGTTTTAGTTGGGATATATCCGCCCAGTGGGTTATTTTTTTCCCTAATAGTTTCCAATTTTCAGTAATAAAACATTCATTAAAATGTCCTAACGCTAAATCTTCATTGAATATCTTAAATAGCAATTTTGTATTCTTAGGTGGTATTTTTTTATCCTTTACACTAACCCACTCAATCACTCTGCTATTACGTCTATCTGTTGCTCGGTGCGTGGTGTCTAGTTTGTATGTTTCGTCGTTATCGCTCATCTCATTCACCTAATAAACCTCTAACCTGTGACGTGCTTGCCGTATTTATACGGTCGTCATTTATCTAGCTAGAATGCTCCGCGAGAGCAGAGCTAGCCACTAATGTTGGCTTTACAGGCCATCTATATGTCATAAAAGAATGTGCGCATATTGGTTCGTGGTGTGTCATTCTTTATCCTTATCCACCTTGTTTGTATAATTCAGCTTCTTCATGCAAATCTTGTTTTATTTGTTCTATTAATTCCAAGCAATTCATTGTCGCTAGCTCATCGCTTTCGTAATTATCTAGAAGATTTATTGCTAATATTAAAAAACTATCGAAGCCATCCCAAAAAATACCGCGCAAAGTTTTCATGACATCTTCACTAATAATTGCTTCATCATTACTCATTCACTTTCCCTCGCTGGATATCTCATTGCTCAATCGTATGTTTTTTATCTGCGGTGTTTCTTGGTAGTCAAACTTCCAACCCTGGCATCTAGCAAGATAAAGTAAATCAACTACTGCGCGTTCAAGATAATCAATTCTCGCTAAAAATTCTTCTGTTAATTCAATTCTCATTCACTTTTTCCTTAATTCCTAGAAACTCTTCTGCTTTTTCTAATTCCTTTAAATCTTTTGGTCTTGTAGCTAAATCATATCTTAGTATATCAATATAATTTTCGGGATATGGTTCATTCCATTTTTTATCCTTCATTCACTTTCTCCGGCGGGTTTGGAACGAATTGTACTTGTAAGCCTAATGGATAGGAAAAAACGTATAACCAGCCGCTCTCAACTTTAAACTTACTTATTTTTAATCCTGTACTTTCTTCTTCACGGATAACTTCATAACTATGTAACTCACTCATTTATCACCTATTTTTGAAGTTGTTTTATCAGGAAAATCGTAGTGGTTAGCCCCACAACCAGAGCAATAAAACCATTCTGGTGCTTGGCCATTTCTACCAATTAAACATTTTTTAATATTCTTTAAGTTTTCCATTAATCCAAACACTGAACTGATAGACTCATTTCTTTTGGTATTTTTAGATATTTTCATCCACCACCTTTACTAATACTCGCTGTTAAAAACAACCCGCATTTCTTACATGTTATTTTTAAATTCATATCAGACTTATTGAACTCTAACTCATGGTGACAATTTGGATCGATACCAACTATTGTTTCAAATAACTTTTTTGCCAATTTTATATCATCATAAACTACATCTTTCATTCATCACCTTTTTTAAAGCACTCTGTCAAAGTATATCTTTCACAACATCTTTTACAGTAAAAAAATGTAACAACTTTCTTTGATATTTTTACACCTTTATAATCCCATTCATCAATTGAATTACCTTCGGACGTTTGAAGATATTTAAAATATTTATGCCCTAATAAAAAGCAAATTAACTTCATTCATTCACCTCATTGGCGCAATTAACTTTCAGTTGGTGCATTTTGTCTTCTATAGACAAAGTCTAAAGCGGATTGTTCTGTTTCCGTAACCTCAACCTCTGGAAAAGCCATGATTCTATACCTCAACTTTATTAAGTGAATCTTCATGTCGTTAGTTAATCCTTCATCTAATAAAATATGCGAAATTCGATTAACAAAAATAGATTCTGGAATGCTTGCATCTTCAATAGGTCTGATATTCCATTTCTTTTGAACTTCATCTAAATCATCAAACCAATATGTGAATTTTAGGCAATAAGCTATACATTTCGAATTTTCACACCCAAACGTATAATATTCTTCATCGTCATTTAGTTCTGCTCCACCCTCGCAAAATGGACATGCTTTTAATTCTTCACTCATCTCAACCTCGAATTCGACACCTTTAAATTAACCGTAACCTTCACCGTAACCGTAACCGGAACCGTAACCGTAACCGTCACCGTAACCGTAACCGTCACCGTAACCGTAACCGTCACCGTAACCGTCACCGTAACCAGAACCGTAACCAGAACCGTCACCGTCACCAGAACCAGAACCAGAACCGTCAGCTATTATTTGTTTTCCCATATTTTTATACCTTTAATAATTTTTTTAGCTTTGTCAGTAACATCCAAAATCTCTACAACTTCTAATAACTCAACTCTGTCAACCTCACATGGAAACATGCAGTTATCAGGATCTTTTACGCCTTCCATGCATAATTGAGATAATGAAGCAGCGCCAGACCATTTCCACAATCTTCTGGCATTATGAAATACAACTTCTCTGCCATTACGCGATTGTAATTCGCCCGCAAAAACACCCGCAGTGTAAGTCCTAGCTATTACGTATCTTCCATCTTCTTTTGTTTTCAAAGATCCCATTACAGGATGGTCTTGTAATAAATTAACAAGCTCGATTACATCTTTTAACTTCATATCTTATAGCATTACTTTCTCCTATTAAGTTTTTCTTAATAACTCAATTTGGTGGGCTTTTAGGTCGCCACTTAGCGTACGTCTAAGTTTTTATGGCGACCAATTTGGCATAGCTTCCTTTGGCATTCTTACGAACCCAAAATAGTGTTACCCGCCTGTTGCTCTTCAACATTACCGCTCGGTAACAAATGGCACACAAATGTACAATAACACTCGTAATGTTACCGTACGGTAATAATTATTTTTGACAGTTGGTGAGATTCGAACTCACTACCCCTTTGCGCGGATACACGCGCATACCTGGGGCTTTAACCTAACTAATTAGTGTATCTACTCAGTGCATTTCGCCAATCAATGCCGCAACCGCCATTTCTTCGTCACGAAGAACTCTTTAACCAATCTCATCTAAAAATGAATTATCACTTGTTTCTGTACGCCACATGGTTATCCACTCTTTGTGATACTTAATATGTACTTCTTTTTGTTCTGCCAATGCTTTATCTACTAGAGGGATATCATTTTTATTCTCAACAGTGAAGTGGAATGATTGTCCCATCACACCGCTTGCACCACTCAGTCCACCGCGTATCATTTCACACTCATAAGTTTTGATAAACGCACCTTCACTAGCACACTTAACAATAACGCCAACCTTTTCACCGTTCGCTCTTTCCCAACAGCCAGTTAGGCAGGTGGAAATAGCTAATAGTAGTAATACCTTTTTCATTTTATATCCTTAAAATGGAATATCATCGTTGAATTTATCTACTGCATTTAACGGCATAGATGATGCAGGTTTAACATTTACATCAACCACATAATCATCGATACAATTCTTATCTGGGTAGCAACTTCCTAGCGGTCTATCGCCTAGTTTATCAAAAGGTATTTCCTGGCCTTTTTGTATGCCAACCATAACATCTACACACTTTTCCTCAACCATGTATGGCTGAAATGTTTTATTTTCATATTCTTTCAACAAACCACAAGCCTCCATACTATGGATGACTTTCCACATCATCTTTTTAGAGAACACCCAATAATCTTTTACTTGATGAATATCGCCGCTGTTATCGTAAACCTCTAATATAACCTCCATCATTGGGTTTCCACTCTTTGATGTTTTTGATTCTTGCTTTTTTATAACAGCCTTATATCTTCCTTTCTCCATCAAAGAATATCTGGCTATTTCTGCTTGGTCTTTTGTCATCACTGTATAATCAAACATTAGCTGGCTTCCTTTTCATTAAGACGGTTTAACATCAAATTAATTAATTCCTGCATATCTTTTTCTGATAGTTGATCAACAGATGATGCTCGACAAGATGCAATCTTTTTGTTTAACCACTCCTCAGGCACAGACAATACTTTTATTAATCGTCTGGCTTCCTCTAACTGTTCCTTTGTTGCTAATGTTTCTGCTATGGATTCTTTGGTAAATACTTGCTTGCCCAATTTGTCGCAAAGTATCTCATAACCGTTGTTAAAATCAATGAATTCATTGCGTTGAAGCTGAGTATATCTAGACTTTTCTATGAATGCTTTTACATCATTACCAATTAACTTTAGATTGATAACACTACCAAGCGCATACTCTATTTTGTCATTCACATCTGACATTTTACCCAGCTCTTTACCATCAGTATATTTTGTTTTTTCATGTGCAGTTACGATCACGTTCATATCAAGACGGCTTAACAACATACCAAGCTCAAATACTTGTCGTTTAGCTTTAGCCATATTTGCGCCAAACTCTGTACCCTCTGAATCTATCTTAGATTTCTTTGCCAGACGTTCAGCTTCAAAGTTTGATAACAAGTGAAAGGGGAAGGTAATAGAATCTATCACTAATGTTTTGTAATCATGCTTAGTGGACAACAATGTTTTAACTTCCGCGATAATCTCTGATAGTTCGTTGATACGTGCAAGATCGCTATTGTTTTTAATAAGCATGTCTACAAAATGGGGATGGCAACTAAGCCCTTCGCTGTCTATGAAGTAAGTATTTGGAAAGGAGCAGCATAAATGCGTTTTACCCACACCTCTGTTAGCATACACAACAGCTTTGAATCTTGTTTCTTTTACAATTGGTTTTCTAGCCTTTAACGCCATGTGACACCTCTTTAATTAATTATCTTGTTTGTCTAGTGACAATCTCTAAAGCAATCTGGGTGACAATAATAATCGCCGCAATTTAACTGTAACGACTCAACAATCTCGTCTTCATGTTTCATGTCATATTCATCTTTAATCTCACAAAATGTTTTATCGCATCCAACACAAACATGTTTACAGTCATATTCACAGTTATCATCTTTCATGTATCACCTAATTTGTTATCAGTATTAAGCAGCAATAAATAATCCACATACATGTTGCTGCCATAATAATAGTCTCAGCTATTACACTTGATCTAATATCCACATAAATATCTTTAAGCTTCCGTGCATGCTTCATCTTCACTTTCCTCGCAGTTACAATATTCATAATCCGTATCAACATGACGGTCGCACTCGTGGCAGTAGTGAATAGACATTATTGTATTCTCCACAGTCTCTCGCCTGTTTGCATGTCAATCACCGAGCACATGCCAAAACCTTCCTGTACTTCTTGGTAAACGTCATCAGAATAGAAGTCTACCCAGTATTGAAGGGATGATTTATATTCGGTAAAGTAGTGAGGATATATTTCAGGTTTGGCAACAATCTCTGCCCAGTCATCAATGGAGCCGTCATCCTTACCCCAAAACATCCACTGCTTGAGATACTCTTTCTTCTCTAATTCTGGTAGTTGGTTAACAGATAAATAGAATGTGCCATCGAGTGGCTTGGCATAATTATTGATTAAATCTTTTACGAATAGTCTGAATAGTCTATCGGTCATACCTTCCTTGGCGTTACCTAAAGCAAAATTATATTGCGAATCATTGCAATACTGGTGTATGGTTCGTTTGAACATGATTGTAGCTCCCAAGTTGCGTTATGTTTTATTCCGCTGAGTGGTAGTTACTAGCTACTACTCAGCACCTCTAAAGATTAACTTTCCTCTATCTGTTTACTTTTACTCTGTACATGTTTGTCTAATACTTCTCTAACATATTCAGCTAGTGTAACTCTTTTCTTGAGTGCAAGAATCTTGAGTGATATAAGAGTTTCCTCTTGTACTTCCGTTCCCACCTTTTTCAACTCTTCTTTACTCATTTACTTTTTCCCTTATGTTTACTTTTTTATATTAGTCTATTTATTACTTAAACTAGATTATGTGTTGCATTGTATAGCTAGCTATACACTATGTCAACACACTTCTTTGAGATTCTATAATCTTTTTAATAGCGTTCCTAATGATCTCTGCCATAGGCAATTGATTATCATAGGATAACTTCTGCAAATCGCTGTACATTTGTTGTGTCATTCTGATGGGTAGCGTTCTTTCTGCTTTGACATTTCCTTTCATGGGTTGCTCTCTTTGTTATAATTGTGGTAACGTGTACCGCGATATTAACAAATTAGCATGAATATATCAATAGAGAGGTGATAAAAATGGCTGTAGGTTTTGGATGGGTTTTTATGGGATTAATTGTTATCGGGTTGTTTTCTATCAGCCCAATACTTGGGATATGTACGCTACTTTTTTGCGGTGGTTGGATAACGAGTTTGGATTAAGAGGTGGCAATGTTAGTGATAGATATTTGTTTATTCATTATGTTTATTTCTTACATAATTATTCCCTTTTATGACTAGCATTGTGGTGACTAGCGAAACTTAATGGTGGTGGTAATATAGGGAAGGTTTAAAAGACATGCGCCCTGGTTGAAACAGAGCGCACAGATTCAAAAATAGGTTCTCCTGAACCCTTGCGCACCTACGATTATACGTTGCCCATGGATCAGGTCAACCCCCAAATGAAAGGAATTCCAATGAGTATGCTTTTAGATTTAGGTTTATTTCTCCGAGAAAACAATTTATTCAGCATTAACAAAAAAACTGGCGAACGAAAGAAGGTAAACATTACGACTGCTATGCGTGGGTTTTTGTTTACTTTAGCTTGCCGCATTGGAAGTGATCCTTATACCTGGGTTAGCCAAGAAACGCTGGCGGATGAATTAGATATTAAAATTCATGCTGTAAAAATATTATGCAAAAAAGCAACTGAGATGGGATTGATAGACATTGATCAGAACGCAAAAGATAAACGAAAGAATCTTTACAAGCCAGCATCTTTTTTAATCAATTATACTCAGAAGCGACGCGAAAACTTATCCACAATTTCTGGTTTCGGGATATTTTGGGAACCAAAAAAGGTATCTAAAAGAATACCTAATAATCCTAGAAAGGTATCTAAAAGAATACCTACTAGGTATTCAAAAGAATACCTAATTTCATCTGAAAAACAAGAAAATAATAATAATTATCAATTAGATACGGAGAAATTGCAAACACCGAAAGGACATACAACTACCATTACAAGCAAACAGCCAGAGCTGGATTTTAAATTTTATCCCAATCCTGAGAACCAAAAGTTAGCGGATCAGATAGGTAACAAGATTGGAAAGACAGGCGTTTATTTAATTAGAAGTTTTATTAATAAAATAATGAAGCCTTACAAGATTACTGATGACCTTGATAAGCGGTTCAAAAAGTTTTTATTAACTGAGTTACCAGCTAAACGTGAAAGTCAAAGATCAGGCCAACCTATGAAAGCTGGCTGTTTTTTAAATTAAAGGAAATATATGTCTAAGAAGAAGCAAATCAAAGTAGATGAAGAAAAAGAAGTTAAACAACCTATTGTATGGATTAAAGGTGCTTTTATTGCCGGACAAAGAGTAATACAAAATACAGTTAGAGATGAAGTATTTTTACTTAAATTATCATCAATAAATACTATCGTTCCACTAAAAGAAGATGATAATACTTGTTTGTTTTATACCTATAAAGATTGTTGTTATTGGAGTGGAATTTCTCCATGGGAATTAAGAAGGGCGATTGATTCTTTCATTTTTCAATCAGAAACACATTGGGAAAGTTATGGATATTAAATTTATGGAGGTCATGGATGACCAGATTAAACCCGATAAACGATCAATCGTATCAACCAGCGAAGACAGGAAACCCGATCAATCCAGAGATAACACTAGGAGAGGAGGTTTGTTTAAGGCTCAAGAGTATTTATTTTAGTCATGTTCATTGGGCTGAATGTGTGAATGAAGTAGCCAATATGTTCACTAAATTGAAAAAGATAGGTCGTATTTATCATCCTGATTTAAAAAATGATGAATTGATTAAATGCTTTAGAAAATGGACAAATGAGGATATAAAAGAAGCATTAACATAAGGCAAGGATGCCATGAAGAAAGATGATATTGATTTTGGCTGGAAGTCAAAGCGATACAGGTTAGGATATTTGAACGCTGTAAAGGAATTATACGGCGATAGCAAAGACAGGGAGTCACACGATGATAGGGCATTGGCAGAGCAAGGTAGCAAAAAAACCCCGAAAGATGGATCGGCCTGAACAAGTATTGCAGATCAAATGCGTCACTTGGTTGAAAAAGCGTGGCTATTCTTGCTACAAAATCCACAATGAGGGGCGACGTACACCTTACATGGCCAAGATTTTACGCGATATGGGGCTTTCTCCTGGTATCCTTGACCTCGCCATACCAATACCTAGAAAAGATTACCACGGGGCTTATATTGAGTTTAAGGATGGGTCTAACGGTACTTTGTCTGATACGCAGAAGTGGTGGTGTGAGGAATTAAAGAAAAATGGTTATTATGTGGCCGTTATTAAGACTTATGAGGAGTTTTTGGAGGCAATGAGTTATTACTTTGATTTGCCGCTTTGACAAGCTTTTGTCAACCTTAAGGCAGCATATTGTCAACCTTAAGGTTATTTTTCTTTATTAATCAACAGTTATAATGTTTCACATGAAACTTGGATAAGGAAATCCATTGTTATGCGATCTAATAAATGCTCTAAATGCAAGGAAGTAAAGGAAACAGAAAGTAAGCGTTATTGTCGTAAATGCCATGCGGCATATGTAAGGGAGTGGAGAAAGAATCATTCTCTGAATGAGGAACAGCGATTCAAAAATAATGTAAGAAGAAAAACAAATATGAGAATACTTAGGGGTAAATTAAAAAAATTACCTTGTCAGGTTTGTGGAACATCAGAAAAAGTAGAAGCCCACCATCACGATTACAATAAAACTTATGATGTAAGATGGCTTTGCTTTACTCATCATAGAGAGCATCACAAAATGGAAAACTTTAAAGCTGGTTAGATTATTTTCCCTCCTTCTTTGGTTTGCTCTCTGTGGTGTTCTTCCATGATGAGGCGACAGATCACACGGCTAGCATTCTCACCATATTTTTGACATAGCCATTTCAGCTCAGCGTCAGTGCGATGCGGTACGTAGATTGAGAATTTTCTTGGTGTCATTGGCTAACCCCTTAAATGAGGTTAGCAGAATGAAGGATGACGGTTGCAAAAAGCGCTAACATCGTTACAAAGAAGGTGGACATAACACCGATTGTCCAGTGGAAGTTGGAAGCGATGGTTGCTTCAATTTTATCAAATCTTCCATCAATCGATGTAAATATTCTTCCTAATTCTAAGTATTTTGCTTCCTGTAATCTTATTCTTACTTCATGGTCAATGTAATTTTCTGTTTTATCTTTCATTTTGTTACCCTCTGCCTCGTTAGGTTATGCCATGATATTATCAAGATAGTAACACCATGTCAACACTTTTAATAAGACATATTGACACAAAATAATACAAAACATACACTGAAATGGATGCAACACGCTGTTATGTCGGACGCATAATAGCTCCTTGAAGATAGTTCCTTTAAATTGGTTAACACATCCATGTTGCCCCTTACCTCATTAGGGGCTTTTTTTATAACGGAATGAAGTACGGAATGAAGTAATGTTAAGTCGTTGCTGTAAAGATAGATTGTTTGTAGAGCAAGGTGGTGAAGGTATCGCTTATTATGTTTGCGAAAAATGTTATCACGCTTGCGATCCTCTTTTGGTAGAATCAAAAGAAATGGATGATAGCAAAGGACAGGATAATCATGACGCCAATGCAGCCGGAGATCAGGCTTAAATTACGTGAATCACTGATTAAGGATGAAGAATATACCAACTTTCCCTATGTTGATGTGGTAGGTAAAATTACCATTGGTGCAGGTTATAACCTAACAGATCGTGGCTTGCCAGATCGTTACTTGCTAGAACTTCTCAATGAGGATATGGACTTTCATTACAAAAAACTCAATGAATGTTATGTCTGGTTTGCTTCCCTCACCGACAATCGCAAAGTTTCACTGCTCAATATGTGCTACAACCTTGGCTGGCGTAAGTTCCTAAGTTTCAACAAAATGCTATCGGCTATTTCAAAGAGAGATTATGAATTGGCCGCAAGGGAAATGTTAGATTCTAGATGGGCGCAACAAGTGGGTGATAGAGCAATCAGGCTTGCTAATCTCATGGAGGAAGGCTAATGACTTGGTTAAATGATTTTATCGAAAATAACCTGGATAAAACAGTGCTCGCTTCCGCCGGCATTTCAGCTGGAAACTTTGGCGCAAAACTCGCTGAAATAATGCAAGATGGCAATATTGATTCCCAAGAATGGGTAGAATTAATCCAGTTTGGGTCGAATGGTTTTGTGATGATTATCTTGTCATTTTTATATGTTTATTTGATGGCAAAGAAATAATGTCTTTTTATTGTGCTAATTGTATGTAACAATAGGTCAATGTTTATACTGTAAGAACTGTAATAATTGTAAGAAAGGATTCTGTTATATATGGCCTATGGCGTACATAAAACCTTGATGGTTCCAAATCGAGGGCCTATGCCAAAACGCTGGCATTATAACCATAATGATGTCACTACCTGGGTATATCTTGATTGCATTATTATGGGGAAAGATAAACATTTAGCAATAAAATGGGTAGATAATCCACGCTTTAAATACGGACATTTAGTGGGGAAAACGAATGGCGGAAGTAGGCAGACCAACGGATTATAGTGAAGAATTGGCAAGAGAGATTTGCCAAAATATCGCATCGTCTAGTAAAGGATTAAAAACTCTTTGTGAAGAAAATCCGCATTTCCCAACTCGTCAAACAATCCATGCATGGCGCATAAATAAGCCAGAATTTTCTTACATGTACATAAATGCAAAGATATCACAAGTAGAAACTTTGGTTGATGAATGTTTAGATATTGCTGATGATTCAACCTATGACACTATCACCAAAACTACTAAAAATGGTGATGAATATGAAGCTCACAATACTGAATGGGCTAATCGCTCAAGGTTACGTATTGATACGCGTAAATGGTTAGCTCAAAAACTCGCACCCAAAATATATGGCGAACCGAAGACAAACATTTCCGCCGATGACAAAAAATCCCTCGTTGAGCAGTTAATCGATAAACTATGATCACACGCCTCAAACAATGGTTATGCCAACACGATTACACCATGGAAACAACCACTGGGCTGGATAATGATTTATATTTTACCTATGGCATTAGACGAGAAATCCCTCTTGCTCATGCAGATAGATGTATTAAATGTAATAAGACAATACCCATTGTGACTAAAACCTATGTGTATTTAGGCTGTCAAGAAAAAATGCCAGATTGATTTTGGATAAACTCTGACCCATAATAAGTAATCTTTAACACTTTAGCTAAAAGGAATTAGCAATGGCTGGCATTACATTTATTCGCAGGGATCAGAATGATGAATCAAACATCGTTCGTATTGTCGCAGAAAACACGCTTGCAGAAGTTGGCACCGCTGATTACCTATTAGGGCAAGCCGCCAATATTGCCGCATTAAACAATGCATCTGATGCAGAACCATTCGATTGGCAAGATAGTGATTTAGCCCTCATCTATGCAAGTGATGGCCATGGCTTCTTCGAAATTTCCGCAGATCGCACAAGCTTTGTTATCTTAACAGGTCTTGTTTCTACCGCTCTTGCTAGTGGTGATATCTTTGTTGGTAATGCTTCCAATATTGCCACAGCCGTTGCGATGTCAGGCGATGCAACGATTTCTAACACTGGCGCTGTAACGATTGCCAATAATGCGATCACAACTGCTAAGATCTTAAATGCAAACGTCACACTTGCAAAGTTAGCAACAGGTATTGCACCAAGTCACGTCATCAAATTCGCAAACCAAGTAACAACCGTTGGTGGTGCAGCGGCTGAAGCATTCACTGTTACGGGTGCGGTTGGCGCAACAGATCGTGCATTTGTTCAGGTGGTTGATAATGGAACTGCCAATGTCACGGCATTACAAGCAGTCGTTACCAACGACACCTTGACTGTTACTTTCAGTGGTAACCCAGGTGCGGACACGATCATCAATTATCAAATTATTCGAGCTGCTTCATAATAGGAGAATTAACCATGAGCGATTTTGACGGCGAAGCAGGTGCGGTTGAGAACGTAAAAGACAAACATTACGTTGCAATGCCTAAATCTTGGGAAGCAAGAAACAACATGGAAATGAACAAAGGTATGGGTTACAACAATATGGCAGATCTCGCCAACACACCTCATCCTGCCACCAAAATGGAAGGGGCTAAGCGTAATACCCAAATTATGGGTAACGGCAGTGGTGACAATGATTACAACTACAACGCGGATCGCGGTAAGTAGTTAGTTCCTGAATAACACTCTTGTATGGTGTCGTCTATGCGAGAGTGTTTTATTTTACATTGGATGTAAATGGTCAGCGAAGAAAAACTAGATACGTTAAGAGACTTTAGAAAGTTTGCTGATAAGTTTCTTATTATACGTACCAAGTCTGGAAGGACAGAGCCTTTCAAGTTCAATCGAGCGCAGGATTATCTGCATAGACGATTGGAGACGCAACGAACTGCAACAGGGAAGGTACGGGCCGTTATCCTTAAGGGCCGACAGCAAGGATGCTCAACTTTAATACAAGGGCGATTTTTCCATAAGGTCGTCACTACCAAGGGAAAGAAGGCGTTTATTTTAACCCATGATAAAGAAGCCACCAAAAATCTCTTCACGATGGCCATTAGATTCAATGAGAATGTGGAACCAGGACTCATCCCAATCCCCGATACTGAGAACGCTAAGGAATTGTATTATCGTGAGTTGGATAGTGGTTATAGTGTGGGTACTGCTGGAAATAAATCTGTGGGCCGCTCGCAAACAATTCAATTATTTCATGGATCAGAAGTTGGTTTCTGGTCATATGCAGAAGACCACGCTAAGGGAATACTGCAAGCAGTTAGTGATGAGCCAGGAACCGAAATAATATTAGAAAGTACAGCCAATGGCATAGGTAATTATTTTCATTCACGCTGGAATAATGCGATGAGTGGTTCTAGTGAATATCAGGCTATCTTTCTACCTTGGTATTGGCAGGATGAATATAAATCCATTGATGATGGTTTTCAGCGTAATGAAGAAGAAGAGTATTTGTTTGGTTTATATAATGCTGATGGTCTGACAAATGGTCATCTTGCATGGCGTAGAAATAAGATTGCGGGACTGAGTAAAGATTATGATGCAGGCTTAGAACAATTCAAACAAGAATATCCGTTCTCAGCGACAGAAGCCTTCCTAAACCCTATCCAAAACGTATTTATCAATGCCAGATTTGTGACAAAAGCGCGTAAAGCTGATATTTCTGGGACGGGCGCACTTATTATTGGCGTTGATGTGGCGATTGGTAATAATGATCGAACTGCTATTATCAGGCGCAAAGGTCGTTTAGCTTATAACCTTGAGAAGTTAGCTAATCATAACACGATGGAGATATGTGGCAGGTTAAAGCGCATTATCTTGGAAGAAAAGCCACACAAAATGTATATTGATTGCATTGGTATTGGTGCAGGTGTAGTTGATCGTATGCAGGAAATGGGCTTTGATATGGTTGAAGGCGTGAATGTGGCACGTAGCGCTAATGATAAGGACAAATTTAAGAATTTACGGGCGGAATTGTGGTCAGACATGCGTGACTGGCTATATCAGGAAATGTCAGTTCAAATACCAGATTCAGATGAATTGCATGGTGAGCTGTGTTCATTGGGGTTTAAATACGATAGTGCTGGCAGGCTGCAAATTGAGAGCAAAGATGATCTGCGTGCTAGAGGCATGAACTCACCAGACGGCGGTGACAGCCTTAGCCTCACATTCCTAAGCGGCATTTACGGCTCACACAATAGTCAGATAGAGGTACCGCAGTTAAACACATACGAAAGAAGTATGTTCCGCTAAATTGGTAAAGTAGTTACAATAGATTAAATTTTGTATTAATGGACTAATACTATGCCACGCAAAGACCCAGAGATTTGCCGTAAGATCAGGGATAGAGTTGATAAGTGGGAGAAATACTGGACTATCAACCGATCTCTCTATTATGAATGGGTTGATTTCATCATGGGTGATCAATGGCGAGAGGATGAGTCTAAGTTATTTGAACGCTATAACAAAATACCGCTGATGATGAATAAGTTAGGCGTTCTGATGAACCATTTATTAGGTGATCAGATACAAAATACACCTAATTTGCAAATTGTACCTGATGAAGATGTACCAGTTGATGCCGCTCATGCAAGATCAGCCCTTATTCGTAACATATCTCTAAATTCAGATGCTAAGACCGTTTATCAGACTGCTTATGGGCAGGCAATTGTAGGTGGCTATGGTGCTTACCGCATTGGTACGGATTATGTTAGCGATGATGGGCCAGATGCGTTCAATCAAGAGATAAAATTCTATGACTTTGAAGACCCCAACAGATGTTACTGGGATATATCAGCCAAGCATAAATGCAAGGTTGATGGCATGTATGCTGGGTTTAAAACGAGACTGTCTCGACGCGCCTTTAGAGATAAGTATGGAAAAGATATTGAATCACAGATTGGCACGACTGCGATTACCGAAGACAGTACAATGGCGTTTGCTGATGATGATTCCATCACTCAAGTTGATGATTACGAACGAGAAGGCAAAAGCATAACGATTAGAAAGTTATCAGATGATTCGGTTGTTAATGACGAAGAGTTTAAGGCTCTTGAAAAGATAGTCATTGATAAGAAAAAGTATATTCTTAAAAATGGTATGCCTGTCACGGTAGTTGAAACACGTAAAGTGGTTAAGTACACCATCAAGCACCGACAGATAGCTGGGGATTTCATTCTTGAAGAAACGGATTTTCCTAGCCAACTATTACCAGTCTTATTCGTTGATCAAAGAAGTTATTACTCGAAACAAGGTCAGCAAATCACACGTTCATTCTTTAAAGATGTAAAAGATGCGCAGCGTTATTTAAATTACCTTGCAACACAAGCGGCTTATATAATGAAGATCAGTCGCTACGATCAATTTATTATGCCGCGTAAATGCGCAGCTAGCCCTGATGCTCAACAACAATGGCGTGATCCATCTGTTGTGAATGGCGCATTGTATTACGATGAAACGCCAAGTGGAGCTAAACCCGAGCAATTAAAACCACCTGAGTTGTCAGCATCATTGGTTCAGCAATATGAGCGTACATTGGTTGATATTCAGTCCGGTACTGGATTGTATAATACGCAATTAGGTGAGATGGGTAATGAGGTATCAGGTACGGCTATTGATAAACGAAATCAACGTGGTAGCAAGAATACGCAAATTCCACGTAATGCGTTAGAGATTGCAGTTGCAACAGGTGGTGAGATTGTAAATGAGATGATCCCATCCGTTTATGATACACAGCGCATGTTGGTATTGCCTACACCAAACTCACAGGAAGAAAAAGTACAGATTAATAAACCATCCGATGAATATGGTTTGAATGTTGAAAATGATATGACAAAAGGGCGATTTAAGATTCGGCTTAAACCTGGCCCATCGTATGAGGGTCAGAAACAAGAAGCCTTGGATTCGATGAAAGATGTATTACAGGCTGATCGTGGTGGTCAAGTATTCCCATTGATTGCAGATTTGTATGTTGAGAATCTTCCATTAGATAATAATCTTGAACTACGTAATCGTTTGCGAACAATGGTGCCACAAGAAATTATCGAGGCAGGTAAGACTGGTAAACCATTGCCACCTAAACCGCCCCAAGAAGATCCAATGATTGCACTGAAGAAACAAGAATTACAAATGAAGGCGCAAAAAGATCAGCAAGAAGCGCAGCAGAAGATGCAGGACTTACAAGTCAAGCAAGCGGAATTACAACGCAAAGCATTAGAGACGCATCAAGATATGTCATTGGCTTGGGAGAAGTTGGAAGCTGAGAAGGAAGAGGCTGCCGCAGAACTACAGCAAGCCTTGTTACGATATCAGGCCGAATCTCAACGCATTGGGGCAGATTTACAGATCAATCACTCGCAAAACTTGATTAAGATGCTAACGCATAGTGGTGAGATTTATCATGAGAAGTCTATGCAAGAAAAGGAACACGCGCATCAAGCTAAACATAAACCAAAACAACAAGGAAGTAATGCATGACTGACGTAAAAAACATTGATTCAATATTGGTACCTCGTGAACAAGCAATGGCTGCTAGTGAAACAATACCTGCTGATCCTGTAGCGATTGATCAAGAAGTTAAAATAGATCATATTGATAAAATAGAGCCAGAAATTGCAGAAAATACGCAAAGTAATGATGAAATCACTGAAAATCAAGAAAATAAACCTGAGATTGAAGCTATAGAGTCAAAACCTGATCAAGAAACAAAGGCAGTAGATTCACCCATTGATGAATATGGTAATCCTGTTGAAAAGCCACGTGTTTATACGGAAGAAGAAGTTAATAAGATGATGCGGGATCGGTTTTCTCGCGGCAAATACGCAGAGCAACCGCAACAAATTCAACAGCAGATCAAGCAAGATGCTAAGGATTTTACCGCAGATCCTAATAGCGAGGAATCTTGGGAGACTCAATTAGAGGCCTTTGTTGAGCGTACGATTGAGAAGCGTCAGGTTAAGCAGTCAGAAACACAATGGCGTGCTAATGAGGCGGCTAAACAAGCAGATTTTGAGTCAAAGTTCACGACTGGTATGAATAAGTATCAGGATTTCCACAAGGTAGTTGAGGGTAAGCCCATCACCAATGACATGTTAATGGCAACACGTTCACTTGATAACCCAGCAGCATTTGTCTATGGGGCTAGTAAGTTACATCCTCAGGAATTGGATCGTATTTCACGCATTGCAGACCCTTACGCACAAGCAGCAGAAGTTGGTCGGTTACATGAACGAATGATAAAGGATAGTAAAGCGGCGAGTAAGGCACCTGTGCCATTGACACCGCCTAAGGGTGATTTACCGAATAAGGCTATTAGTCAGCCATCGCTGGAAGACAGGATTACCTCTTATGCTAAACAAAAACGTAAATAAAGAGTGTTATGATAGTGAATGCTCATTTCATCTAGCGCCTGACGTGTTTAAGCCGCATATACACGTTGTGACTAGCAACGGAAGTTATGTTAAATTTATATTTCCAAAGCCTAAAAGACAGGGAGATAGTCATGGCGATACCAGCAGATAATGTACCAGCAAGAGATATCATTGATGCCAAACAGCAAGGTGAGAAGCGCATTTATGATGTTGCTAACAATGGTGCTTGCGTTCAGAAAGAAGTGAAGATGAATAAGCCTGAGGCTAAATATAGTTGCATCTTTGGGGAGATCTAATCATGAGCAAAGAAATCAAAGATTGCTGTTTTGAAGAAATGCAAAATGACAAGGCTATTGGTCAATCATCCCTATCTGAATATTGGGATGAGCCAATGCGCAATAGTTACGAGAATGGTCGTAAAGGATATAATGACAATGGTTTAGATCAATCTTGGATGAAGGGGAAGTAATTATGCGAATGTCTACACCAGAAGAACAGCTAGATGAAGATATGGGAACAGTTAAGAAAAAAAGAGATGAAATTTCCAGTATGGAAAAGAAAAGATTATGGTTTGGCGGTGGTAAAAAACATTCAGGTATTTTAGGTTTAGGCGTTTCAGATAAAAATTATGACGAAGCAAAAAAAGAGGCTAATGAATATGAAGGTATGGCAAAACAACAGTATCTTTTAGGAAAGCGTCATTCGGAGCATCGGTAATGATAGATAATTACTATAATCAATACAAAGTTGCTTACGAAGATGGCCCGAAAGAAGTTAATACCGTGCGTGGCATGCCAGATGGTAATAAACAGTTTGGTAAGGGTAATAAGATGCCTCAGGAAAATAAGGGATATAGGAAACGGGATTATCCTGCTAATCCTTCGTTGAGTAGGTATGGGGAATCTCGATGAGTTTTGTTGGTCGCGTCTCAAATCCATCAGGTTTAACCATGGAGTCTCAGCGTGGGCCAAATTATAGTGCTGGACGAAAGGAGAAGAAAAGTATGCCGCTTGAGAAAGGTAAGAGTAAAAAAGTTATATCGGCAAATATTTCTGAAATGGTTCACAGTGGCTATCCGCAAAAACAAGCAGTCGCTGCATCTTTAAGTACTGCACGTAAATCTGGTGCAAAGATTCCAAAACATGGCAAAATATCGGATATTAGGCATAAGGATCATCGATAATGAAAAAACAAATGAAGAAAGTAGCAAAGAAAGAAAAGCCAATGGATAAGAAAAAAGTTCATGAAGTATCAGAAAAGAAGATTAAGGATTATGGGAAGAAAAAGAAATGACGCCTAGGCAAGAATGGTTTAAGAAAAGAATTGATGAATGTTTAGAAAGTATATCGAAACTGAAAGAAATCAATGATTGGATTGAATATAAATCTCAGGCGCATGAACTTGCTCGTGAGTTAATGTATGCGGCAACTGAGTGGGATAGATTCTATAGAGATATAGGTAAATAAATGACAGAGTGTCTTCGATGTACAGGCGCTTGCATGAACCCAAACGGAACGTGTAGTTCATATCCTAGTGGTCGTCCAGGTGGGTGTTTCAGCAGCTTTTGCAATTGTGATTGTCATAAAGAGTGGGGGTCAACTGTTCCGCCAGTATGTAATTGTCCATGTAGAATGGTAAGGCAAGAATGGGTGTGGAGTCCTGATTTAACCATTACAAATAATTCATTATGTAAACATTTACGATCAATAAATAGTGGATGTCAGGAGTGTTTGAAAGAGGAGCCAGAGAAAGTGAGTGATAAGAGTCCAGTAGTTAAATGGGAAGATTACCAATATTTGTTGAAAGAAAAGCAGATATTAGAAGGAAGGTTAGAAAAGCTGCAAGATGACCTGGGCGCGGCAGAAGGTTGCATTAGAAACTTAGAAAAAAACATGGATTTTCAAGATCATCAGATAAAAAGAATTGAAGATATGTCGGCGCAATCAAATGACCAATTTTTCCATGATGAATTAGTTCAGCATGAACACAGAATAAAAAATGTAGAAACCATTTTAAACTCTATGGATGGTATTAAAGAGATATGGTCAGCTATCAATGAGATTCGCGGGATGAATCATTATTCTAAAATTCCGCCTAATCCACATTATAAGTGCGAATGCGGTAATGATACTTTTTGGCTAAGAATAACTGAAATTTACTTTTGTTATATGTGTAAATCATGCAGAAAAACCTCTAATAATAAATGCGAAGGGAAAGGAGTTTTGTGGGGATGAAATTAGAAGATCAAGTTTGCTCTATTGAATTGGCAAAGAAGCTAGAAAAACTTGGAGTTAAACAGGAAAGTTTATTTTATTGGCTCAAATGGAAATATAGTCCATTACCAATGAATCTTGGTTATAAAGAGACAATATTAGGTAATAATAATTCATTTTTTATAGATGATTCATATGAATATTTTTCAGCATTCACCGTTGCAGAACTTGGCGACATGCTTCCAGATTATTTTGATAGTGGAAAAAAAGATAATGAGTGGCTTTGTAGGGCACTTTCTCCGATAAGTTCATATATTACCGGAGAAACAGAAGCTAACGTACGCGCAAAAATGTATATTTACTTAATTGAGAATGGATTGATTAATGACCGAAGTTGAACAAATGATTGATGATTGCATGAAGCGTGAGTCAAAGATGAATGACTGGGAGATTGGGTTTATCGATTCAATTCATGGGAAAGGATCCAATCTCACGCAGATGCAGCTAGCTTCCTTAAATAGAATATGGGAAAAGGTTACTTAGTCCACCTTAAAATGGCTCATAAACGGCTCTATTGGCTTACTAAACTTATCTTTGGGTTCTAGCACGATATTCTGAATTTTCTCGTTATCATCAACGTTGACATTTTGTAACATTAGCTCGCCATTCTGGAGCTTTTGATACATTTCATTGAAGTGTTTCTTCTGTTCAGGCGATAGAGTGTTCCACAGAGTCTTGGCTTGGTGAGTGGTCATTTTCACTGGGGCTGTGTGACTGTGTTTGGTCATAACCAATGGAATCCTTTTGCCAGTAATCCTGGCATGATAGTAGTGAATGTTATCATTAATCCTAACATCCAGCGAAGGTCTAATTTAATCTCTTTCATGTCTTCTTGTAGATTTTGAGCAACAGTTTCCATCTTTGTCATGCGTGATTCATAATATAAGTCATATTTGGTGATAGCAATTTGCTCGTCTTTAGTCATGCTTAATAATCTCCTGATGATTGTTTTATGAGTTTTAGTCTTGATATTTGATCTTTAATCTTTTTTAATAGATATTTTGCTGCATCTGAACCATCATAAAACAATTCATTTTCATAGAACGAATCAAGCGTTGTAATATACTCATGTCCATTTGAATTTCTAACTTGTTTATCAATCATATATTTTAAATCATCACCTTGTAATGGATGCTCAACACCAATAAACAGAACATATCCCGACATAATATGAGCATCGCCTTTCATGCACTCAATATAGTATATTCTTTGTCCTATATTGTATTTTGCAATTACTGATTTTTTTTCAATCTGCTGACTTCCTAGAAATGGAAGTATTATTGTTAATTTTTGCAATTTTAATCCTTAAAGACAATATTAGTGATGATTTTGTGTATTTTAAGTCAAGAAAATGATAATTGCCAGAAAATAACTAGCAATTTTGCAACTGCAATTTGCATCTTGCATCTAGGACAAACGTAGGACAAACGTAGGACATTCATAGGACTATTGATTTCATTCATAAATAAGTACATAATTTATTCAAGCGTGTAGTAAGGTGAACCCCGCTTTTCACAGAATGGCGCGTATATAGTCTTTCCGCCGAGGCAAATAAAAAGGTGCTGAGCAATCAGCGTTAATACATTTGTCTTGTCAGGGAAATGACGACGATGCCTAATCAATTTGAAACTACACAATATATTTTAGACGAAACTTTTATACGATTTATTAACTATCTTAACTTTTGTAAGGTAGCTAATCGTAACCTCGAAGGCGATTTCAAAGGCTTAAAGTATGCAACTGGCCAGACAATTAACTATCGTCTGGAAGAAAGATACTTAGGTGGACTAGGCGCAACTGCTACATCTGAAGCTCGTATTCAGGTTGTCAAACCCTTAACCATTGATACTCAGTTCCATACCATGGTTGAGTTCTCTGGTTTTGAATTAACCTTTGATCGTGCCCGTGACCAACCTTATCTCGACATGATGTTAAACCCACGCGCTAAGCGATTGGCTAACATGGTTGAGCAATTTGTCGCACAGCAAAATTTCCAATTAGACACCTATCAAGCCTATGGCACACCAGGTGTTGCGATTGATCAAAACACTGTCTTCCAAACTGATGCTTATATGACTCAGTTAGGTATTCCAGAAGATGGCAATCGATATTGGGCTAATCCACCAGCAGTGTCCGCAACCTTAACTAATGCGCTTTATAATGTGTTCAACATGACGGTGAACCGTGGTGCATTATTAGATGGTTTCATTGGCCACTTATCTGGTTTTGACTTCTTCAAGACTAACTTCTTGATTAGACAAGTCGCTGGTACGCCAGATGCAGCGGTTGCGGGTACTCCTCCAACTGGTTACTTGGCAGCAGGTCAGATTGTAGGCCCAATCAGTGGTGGCAATGTATTAGCGATTGATGGTCTAGATGCTTCAACGACTGCTGGTGCTATCTTGTTCCGTGCAGGCGATATCATCACCATTGATGCCGCATCTGATGTGTTTATGGTTAATCCATTGACCTACGAACCATTACCACAAACCGCTCAATTTGTTGTGACAGCAGATGTCATTTCATTGGGTACTGGTACTGCAACGGTTTATCAAGTTCCTGTCAATCCAACCATTGTGGTTAGTGGCGCAAGACAAAATATCTCTGCTGTTATCCCAGATGATGCGCAGTTATATCGTGCCAATAGTCATAACGTCTCCATCGCGTTCCATAACCAAGCCATTGTGTTTGCAGCGCCTCCTATCAAGGAATTGAAAGGTGGTGTTGAAGCGGTCACTTCCTACAGTGATCTCTACAAAATGGCAATGACCTACTCCTTGGGTGCTGACATTAGAAATTATGTTCAGTTAGATCGTATCGACATCATTGCAGGTGTTGCGATCAATCCAGAGTTTGCGGTTCGCGTATTGTCATAATGATATAGGAAGGGGGTTATCAACCCCCTTTTCTTTATGGAGTGATCAATGGATCAAGCTAAGAAGAAAATTACCAGTATTAATCCACATGAAGGTCAGTTTTTTTATAAAGATAGATGGGTTAATAAAGAACATTTCAGAGCGTTTGTTTACAGTGAAAAAGACAAGCGGTTAGCAAAATCATACAAGGAATTTGAATCTTTGCTGGCAAGTGGTTTGTGGTTTATTGAAAAACCAGAAGCAAAACTTGAAGTAAAGCCTGAAATAAAGATTGCACCTCTTAAGAGGAAGCCAAAGGATGGCAGCGCCGACAGTTAAGCATTTTGTAATTGATGCGTATCAGTTAATCAGTGCAAATAGCCCGACCGTTCCTTTACAAGGGAATGATATGTCAAAGGGCGTGCAGTTCTTGAATGAATTGTTGCTGGACTATAGCTCAAGCTCATTGATGTTGACGATTGCAAAGAAGATCGAATTGATCGCGCAAATTGGTCAACGATTTGTAACCTTTGCAGGCCCTGATTTTGTACCTCCAACGAGTTGGGTTGGAAATCCTGATTATGGAACAACATTACCGACTTATAATGCTGGAAGACTTAGTAATTTAGAAGATGCATGGCTTGAATTAGATGGTGTTACCTATCCATTAATAGATGAAGCCCGTGGCGTATTTTTTGGAAGTTACAAATTTGAACCACAGTTAGGATTACCGCGATTCGCAATTATCACCAATGATTTAGATTATACAACTATGCAGTTATATCCAGCACCGTCTCAGCAATATAACTTATTTATTTATGGCAAGTTTCAGCTTCCATCGCTGACAGAAAACAGCGATATGTCATTAGTGCCTGCTTATTATTATCGATATTTGAAATTCGCCTTAGCGCGTGATTTAGCCTACTACAAAGGTCGATCTGCTGCATGGACAGATAAATTGGAATTAATGTTCCAAGAAGCTAAAGACAATATGGAATCAGTCTCTGCAATGAATCTTGTGATTGATAGTGCGAATGAGAGCTACTTAAACGGTAGTTGGAGACTCAGAGCGGGTGTCTAGGCTGGAAAGACCTAATATTGTTTTTATATTTGTACAAGGATAGGCAAGGATGCCATCACCACAAGACGGACAATTTCAGATAAAACCATGCAATATTGTTGGTGGCTACAATGTCCAACGATTTCGTCAATGGTCGCCTGAAGATGCTGCCAATTGGTTTATGGTGAAAGATGAAAACGCTAAAAAACAATTTGCTATGTATCCTATTCCAGGACGTGCTCATATTAATTCCACTGGCACTAATCAGTTAGTATTCGGTGCTGAACCTCGTGGATTATTTAAGACCATTAAATATGGTTATATTATCGTTGGAAACACCATATATAGGGTTGATGATCAATATAATTTAATCGATATATCTGGAGCAATATTTAATAGTTCTCCTGATGGCAATGTTTTTTTCTGTTTTCTAGTCGTTAGCAATATTGTATTTGCATGCTTTACAGATCAGCAGAAAGTATACATTTATAGAGAGGACACTAATCATTTTTATCTTGTAACAGATCTATTATGCCCTGGTAATGATGGCACTAAGCCTGGTTATATAGCGGCATTTGGTAATCGAATAACAGTATCTGTGTTAGAAAGTTCAGAGTTTGTATTATCAAAGATTAATCTTGGTGGTGATGCATTTGATCCGTTTACATGTTTCACTAACGCAACAACGCCTAAAGTATTTGCACAAGAAGACGGTATTATTCGTCAGATGGGTGTGCTGAACAATACACTTTATATATTCACTGATTATGAAACGGGCGTGTGGTCAAATAATCCTGCTGTGTTCTCAGGATCAACGATGCAACCACCGGTTACTTTTCCATGGAAAAAGAACTCAACTTATAACTGGAATTTTGGTATAGCCAATCCGACATCATTAGATATTAACTTTGGTTATATGGTGTTTTTAGCTAGGAATTATGAAGGATTGTTAACCTTTATGGCTAGTAATGGTGGACAGCCTGAACCTATCAACAACAAAGCTATTAGTACATTATTACAACGATATAGTGACGCACTTGGAAATAATAGTCCATTTCTTGTGCCTAACTCTAATGGATTTCTATATCAATATGAAGATGTTATTTCTTATAGAATGTCAGGTGGTGAATTTGTTAACTATGGCATTTTAGATCAGGAAATGAATGCTAATAGTATCGAGTTTAATTTTGAAACTCAAACCTGGCATCGATGTATTGAAGATAATGGCAATCGTAATCGTATACAATTGCATCTTTATTTTAACAATACGCATCTTGTGACGGTTGTTGGCGACAGTACTGTTTATGATATGTCAGGTCAGTATTACAGTAATGAGATAAGGAATGTTAATCAGCCAGATCCACAAGCCTCTGATGCCTACACTGTATTGCCGTTTAGATATGAACGTATTACACCTATCATATTTGAAGATGATTATGCTGAATTTGAAACAGAATATGTGCAAATAGATTTTGTGTTTGGTGAGAGCTTCATTAATTATTCAGAAGGCCCATTTAGTAATACGACATTTATTATTGATGAATCTGCCGCAACTGATGGCACACCGCAATTTGTCATTGATGAGGTGGCAAGTTCAGGGAGTGATCCAGTCTATGTTATTGCAGAAGAAGGTAACTTCCCAACATTGGCTGATAGTAATATTTATAATGATGAGTTTAATCCTCATATTTCTTTGTATTGGTCAGATGATGGTGGCATATCATTTGAATCTGCTGATAACAGAGAATTTTCTCAAGAAGGTCAGTATAGCTGGCGTATGCGCTGGTATCAGTTAGGGTGCTCACGAAATAGGGTTTATAAGTTGATTGCCGTATCTAAGGTTCCTATTGTTATATTGGGTGCTGTGATGAATGTAAGGAGGGTCAGTGGCGGAGCCAATTAATCCTGTAACACTTGATCAGTTAGACCCTCCTATATTGGAACAAACGCAGTTTGGCTCTGATATGAAGCGATGGTTGAGTAATATTGTGGATGTTCTTAATGCGAACTTAATTGTATTAGCTAATGCACTACAATTTCTGATTCAAGCAAGTGGCTATAATATACCGGGTGGCGCAACATCATTTAGCGTGCCAGTAATAGGATTAACCTCAGCAGGATTTGTTACTGCAAACATAGTGAGTGTTGGTGCTCCAAATGCTAAAATAGTCTCAGTGACACCAGGATTAAATGCCTTTACCATAACCTTTAATATTGACCCGCTTGCATCGGTTATTGTGTATCAGGCATATACGGAAGAACCATAGAGGAGCCTACGGATGGGCATGTTTGACATGGTAACAAGCTTTCTTCACCCAGAGCGTGGTTATAAGAAAGCAGGCGAGCAGGCTGAGAAATACTATCAGCAAGGCCAGAATTATCTCCAACCCTACAATCAGCATGGGCAAGACCAATATGGTCGTTTAAATCAAGCCACAGGCGATCTGATGGATCCTCAGACCTTACAGAACAAGTGGGGTGAAGGATACGAAGAATCCCCCTATGCCAAGCGTCTTGAACAAATGAACTCCCAGCAAGGTCAGGAAGCGGCAAGCTCAATGGGTTTGAATGCATCAAGCGGCGCACTACAAAATGTTCAGCAGGGCGCAGGTGATATTGTCTCCCGTGATAGGCAGCAATATATGAATGATCTCATGCAAAAATACATGACAGGTATTGGTTTGGGTCAGAATCTCTATGGCACAGGAGCAAATGCTGCGGGGAACATGTCAAGCAATGCCATGACTCAAGGTCAGAATATGGCTGGGATTGCTTATGGACAGCAAAATGCACCAGGGCAATTGTTTGGAAACTTGCTAGGTGGTGCTGCTAGTGGCGCTGCAAATTACATGACTGGTGGTGCATATGGCGCTGCTAATCAATACAATCGATAGGGGTTAGATTATGCCGATCACAGCACCCATTCCTATGCCAGATCAACCAGGTGAAGCTCTCGCCAAGGGTTCTGATTGGATGAATAAATTGCTTGCAGCGCCTATTGATCGTCAGCAGACAGCGGCTAATGCTGAGCATCAACGTGCTTTGGCGGCGATGGAAAGATCACCTGAAAAATATGCATTGTTGAGGGCCCAAATTGAAGCGGAACAGGCACTCGCTCATCAGAGAAAAACTGGGGGAGGAGGCATTGGTGGGTTTGGTGCTGGAAGTGCTGGGTTTAAAGACATAAGTAGTGCAAGAAACTACATTATGCAAACTAGAGGAATAGGACAAAAAGAATCTGATGAATTAATCAATAGGGCTATGAATGGAGAAGATGTTGGATTAACACCTATTGAGCTAGCGATGATGGATCAAATTAAAAAAAGAGGTACTACATCTGCATTAATTACTCAAGGGGTAAAAGGTGCTCAAGCAGAAGCAGAAATGCCTATCATTGATAAAGCCATTAGTGAAGGCAGGCAGCCATATGGAAATACTGTCATGGGTTTTTCAATGGCTCAGATAAAAGATACTTTTAATCCTGATGAAAAAGCACAAACTAGAATAGGAAATAATATAGCATCTGACCTATTATCTTTTGATAAGGCCGCTTTACAGGCAAGAATGGCAGGTACTGAGAGTGGTGTTACCATTTTGAATGAGGTAATGGATAAAGCAAAACAGACAATTAATGCAAGATATCCAATGTTAAAGGATAAGGCAAGACAGGTTGCATTAGATAAGGTATCAAAAGTATTAAAAGAAGCATTACATGCTAGACAGTCAATACCAATGACTGCAACTGGTGCCCAAGGCGGACTGCATAAATCGCAAGAAGCCTCATTTGCGCCATCATCTGGACAAAATAATATGGCTAGCTTCTTATTGCCAGATGGAAAAAGAGTAGTTGAAATACCAGCGGAAAATGCTGATGAATTCGCAAGTGAACATCCTGACCATAAAAGATTAAGTGGATAATATGGCTGATATAGATATCGATTATTCTAAATATGGTGGAAGAATAATTCCAGCAAAGGAAGAATCTCCCATTGATTACTCAAAATATGGTGGTTCTGTAAAAGAATATAAATCTCCTCTAAGTGAAAAAGAACAAAATGTAGAAAAATTAAAATCTGCTATGGTTAGCTCACCATCTGGTATGTTAGGCCAAGGTATGAAAGAAATTGCTGGTGGAATGTTAAATAGCTTATATCAAACAGGAAAGTCATTGCCAAATATTGGTAGTCCAATTAGTTCACTAGCAAAAAATATTGTATCTGATAAAGATAAACCCGACCCAATATTTGATCCTTATAAGGCGATGGGAACTGAAGAAAAACCATTTTATACGCCTGGTGGATTTATGCAGTTGATTGGTGAGATGGTGGGGCCAATAAAGTCCATGCCTAAAGCTGGATCATTATCCACGGGTGGAAAAGAACTTATCAAGAAGGTAATTTCCAGCATATCGCCCCAAAAGGCTGCTGGTGACTTGATAGAACATTTAGGCCAAGGATTGCCACATACTCAGGCATCAACTCAGGCTATCACAAATAGCATAAGAAATGCTCATGACTCTCATTTGCAGCAAGCGGTGGCTCATCTTGAGTTTCCACTACAACAAGCTGGACATGAAAAGATCTATGATCATATTGATCCTTTGATTACCACTCAATTAGATAAATCAAAATCATTAATAAATAAAATGGAAGATTTTAATATTGGTGATCTTTTGGGAAAATTTAAAGCAGAACCAACATTGCAAAATGCACATGATTTGCAATCAGAATTAGGTAATATGGTTGGTCATTTAAAGGCTAATCTTAACTTATCTAGTGCTGATAGATTGGAATTAAAAAATATAAGAAAAGTAAGAGAAGAATTAAAAACACATATTAAAGATTTTTTGAAGAAAAGAGATCAAACGTCAAATATACCTTTGTTGAATCAGTACACTAAGGGATCTGAGTTATACGAGAAAAATGTATCTCCCTATTTATCATCTAAGAAATTAAGACAGATAGTTAGAGAAGGCAGAACATCTGTTCGTAATGTAGAAGATTTATTTAAATCACCTTATGATATTGTTGAAAAAATATCAGGTAAGGATAAAACTGGGCCTATTAATAAAATATTGTCTGATCTTCCAGATGAAACAAAAGATAAGATAATGTTTAATATTATTGGAGGTCGATTAAATCAAGGTGATCCAAAGAAAATACTAGAATCTTTAGAGAAAGCTGAACAAAAGGGATATTCTCATTTATTTACTGATAAAACCAAACAGTTGAAAAAAGAAGTAGAGAGTAGAGTTAATAATAAAGGAAGGATTACATCTGTTGGTAAATTCGCTGGTGGTGGATCTGCATTATTAACAGGTGAAGAAATTTTAAGACATCTTATGTCAGGGAATAAGGAATAGAATTATGTTTGTACGCGCACCTAATCCAATATGGTGGATACCAGATCACACAGGCGTCAGCTTGAATGACGAGTATTTCGCATTTTTCAAGACCAATACATTCCCTTATCTGCCACAGGCTGTTTATCAAACTCCAAACGGAACGCCATGGTCTGATCCAATACGATTTCAACCATCAGGCACTCTGCCAAATAATTTGTATTTTGATCCATCATTAACATATCGTATTGAGATCAGACATGGCAATACGCAAGCAGATCAGTTGATATGGTTGATTGAGAACTTTCAATCTGGTGGTGGTGGTTCGTTGATTACACAAGATACATTATTGTTGGCAGAGAATATGCTGACCAATCCACAGTTTGCTGATATTTTCTTTTCTTCACCTCACACATTTACAGCAGCAGGAACCTACGATATTGCCCCAGGTTGGCAACTGACGATGGTAGGATCTGGGTCTGTCGTTGTTACGCAAACATCGCTTCCTGGTACGTCTGGTTTAACAGGCAACCCAACTTACTTTCTCGACTTTGCTAGTAGTGGATCTTGGTCTAGTGTGTATTTGACACAGACGTTTCACAACAATGGTGCAATTTTTAGTGGTGGCGCAATAGCTGCGGCAGTGACGGCAAGATCAACCACTAATCCAACTATCTTTAGTGTGGTATATGTTCCATCCGATAGTGGTACACAAAAAGATATCATATCCAATCAAGTTGTGCCAACGGGTGCATTTATTTCTTATAAGAATGCCGTTGATTTAGTGACATCCACTAACTCAGATCAAGGTGTTTCTAGCTCTGTCGCCATTAGATATGTATTGCCGCCATCTGGTGAGATTGCATTAACTAACCTACAGATTACAGGTCAAAGTACACATTTAACTGATGAGTTCAAACAAGATACAGTTGGTAATTCTCCACTTTATCAAGAGTTAACTTATGAGCGAATAGTTGATCATGAATTTCATGTGTATAGGAATTCTATTATATTAGAGCCTAAAGATAGTATATTGGTAGGATGGAATTTTCCTTTAAACCCATATCAATTTATTACAACAACACGAACCACGGTTTCTAGTGTGACATCTTATGTTGCTGATCAAACTATATTGCATCAAGAGGCTGCATCACAATTAAATACGGGTAAAGCTATTGTTGATTATCGTGGTGGGTTTCAAGTTGGAGCGGTCACTGGTGCAACACAAACTAGATTTGCATTGATTCAATATATTGATCCAAAAACCGCTGTTCCATATTTTGATTATTTCTTATCTTCATTGGTTAAGTGCGCTATTTTAACTACTCATGGTACGCAAGTTAGATTAAAAATTAGATTGATAACTCAATCTGGCTTACCACAGCCAATAACTGCAACCGAACCAATAGCAAGCTGGCCAGCCAATTCTGATCCTATTTTTGTAGGTACATGGCGTGAGATTAAACCTATTAATGATCCAGAATATATTATACAGCCACCATTGACGGATAGTTCAGCAGGGACTCCATTTGGTACAATGTCGTTTAATGGTTTTGATCCTTCTCAATCAGGTGCTTTTAATGATGTATTAGGTATTGTTGTTTACACAATGGATAATCTAAATAGTACATCTGGCAGTGAAGACTCTATTATTTTTGATAAAATATCATTAACACAAAATTATTTTGCTATTGAAACAAATTCAGAAACGTACGATGAATCATTAAGAAAATGTCAGTTTTATTATCAAAAGACATTTGAAGATGGCGTTGTTCCTGCGGATAATACGGGATTAATAGCTGGCGCGTTAGCATATAGAGTTTCAACAGGTGGTACTAATTTAGGTGGGGCTATTTGGTATTATCCATCAGTTTTGCGAGCAGCACCCATTTCTCCTGATGGCGAAATTCTCTCTTATAATGCACTTGGAGGAGGTAGTAATTGGGTAAATTTCACAAGAACCGCAACTTCTGGGCCGGCAGCCCCAGGTGGAACTTCTAGTGAATCATCTTATATAACCAATAATCCTCAAGTTGTTGGGGATTTAGTAACAGATTATATATGTGTTCATTTAACGGCAGATGCAAGATTAGGACTTTCATTTTAAAAGGAATTAGCAATGGCACAAGCAGCGGTCACACCATGGAATGAGAACTATGCTCATACGATGCCGTTCTCAAACACAAATTTAAATGTATTATTATCAGCAAGTACCGCGATTAGTTATACGGTGCCAGGTAATGAAACTCAAACATATAGAGCGAATTTCTCAGTCAGTACCAGTGCGGATGTTTGGGTGAGATTGAATGGCACAGCCCAGGTGCCAACAACCAATACTATTGATCAATCATCCTACCAGGAGCGCATTGGTGTTGATTTTAATCGATATGTCAAAGGTGGGGATACTATAAGCTTCATCTCTACTGGTACGCCACAAGTTGGTGTATCATTATTACAGGTGCAAAGTACGTAATAATAGTATGACCTAAAAGGATTTAGGCATGGTAGCTACCATAAAGTTTTCACAATTTAGTGCAGAAAATCTTAGCAATCATAACCAATATGTTGGGGTAGGAGCAGGTGTTAATTTCATTGGTAATACAGTTGTTACCTGGACAACAATTACCCGACCTTTAACCCCTTATGCTGGATTGATAGGTTATAACTCAACCATTGGCGAATATGAATATTATAACGATACGATTGCTGCTTGGGTTCAGCTAACTTCTACTACCAGCATTGTATTCTGGAATAATGTTACGGCTTCATCAGCGCAAATGGTGGAGACAAATGGTTATGTAGCAAACAATGCTGGTATTGTAACATTAACGTTACCAGTCTTATGTGAGTTTGGTACAACCATTGATGTTGCAGGCTATGGATCTGGCGGATGGACGATTGTATTTAACGCTGGGCAAAATCTTGTGTTTGGAAAGGATGTTGCAACGACTACCACAGGATCTATTTCATCCACTAATCAATATGATCAGGTTGAATTGTTATGTGTTGTATCCAATACCACCTGGGTTGTTAGGAACGTACAAGGGAATTTAACAGTCGTTTAATTTAAAAAGGATTTTAAGATGACAACAAATAACTCCATTAATAATGCCTCACCCAATATAGCCGCTCATAGTGTCATGATCAGTGAAGGAGCGAATAATCAGGTAGGTGTATTATTAGCAACGGGACAAACATTGATTGGTGTAACGGGAAGTGACCCAATTGCTGCCACTTTAACATCAGTACAATGGAATGATGTTGCAGGTACGACTCAAGCCGCAGCAGCTAACCAAGGTTACATTATCTCTAATGTTGGACAAACGACTGTGACATTGCCATCGGTTGCAGCAGAGGGATCTGTTGTGGCTGTGTCTGGTAAAGGTTCTGCTGGCTGGGTATTGGCAGCTAATACTGGTCAAGTTATTCATTTCGGTAATCTAGCATCTAGTACTGCTGGATCACTGACTAGCACGAACCAATGGGACACTGTTTTGGTATTGTGTGTAACGGCAAATACTACCTGGGTTGTTCAAAGCGCGGTTGGTAATTTGACAGTATCATAAGGGATTATTAAATGGCTACAAATAATGTAATAAACTCTCCGAAACCATTTCCTATTGCAGATGGTGGAACTGCGGTTTCGTCAGTCACGACATCGCCAACGGCAACATCTTTTGCAGGATGGGATGCTAATAGAAATATGTCTGCTGATAGTTTCTTATCAGGATATACAACAACTGCTACGGCAGCTGGCACGACAACACTAACAGTCAATGATACTTTCCAACAATTTTTTACTGGCGTTACAACGCAAACTGTTGTGCTACCAGTGACATCAACATTGGTTCTTGGTCAGGCATTTTTTATTGTTAATAATTCATCAGGCGTTGTGACGGTTCAATCATCTGGCGCTAACACAATTCAAGCGATGGCGGCGAATACTACGCTAATGGTGACTTGTATTTTAACCAGCGGAACAAGTGCAGCATCTTGGTATGCACAATATCTATCTCTTTCAGGATCGGGTATTGTAAATAGTGGATTGATTAATCAATTAGCATATTATGCTGCTGCTGGCTCTACTTTATCTGGATTAGCGACAGCGAACAATGGATTATTAACAACTAATAGTAGTGGTGTCCCCTCAATTACTTTGCTTAGTAATTTAGGTATCAATGCAAGTTTAGTTAAAACTGTAAAAACACAAGTCATTACAACCACAAGCACTTACACTCCATCAACCGGTATGCTCTATTGTATTACTGAATTGTGTGGCGGCGGTGGTGGGGGCGGTGGTGCTGGAACTGTTACTGTTTCAAACGCTTTAGGTGGTGGTGGCGCTTATGCAGCATCTTGTCGTAAAACGTATACTGCTGCTGAAATTGGTGCAAATGCTGCTGTTGTAATTGGTGCAGCGGGTGCAGCGGGTGCAGCTGCTTCAGGAAATGGTGGTACTGGTGGTACATCTACATTTACCCCAGCAGGCGCTGGTGCAGTATTAACCGCACCTGGCGGCGGTGGTGGTGGTGGTGGTGTCGGTAATTTAAGCGCTGTTGGTGTGGAAGGTACGCCAGGAGCAAGACCTTCTATTGCGACAGGGGGGGACATTAATGATGCTGGTGCGCCTGGTCATTATGCTTTTGTATTTGGTTTAGTTTCAAGTACTCAGCAAATTTCTGGTGGTGGTGCTAGCGGAAAATATGGTACGGGTGGAACTGAATTATCAGGAAGCACGCAGGTTGGTCAAGCTGCATTAGGTTTTGGTGCTGGTGGTGGTGGTGCAATATCTGGTGGTGTTAATTCAGCCGGTGGTGCAGGAACAGCAGGTGTTTGTATAGTGACAGAATTTTGTAATCAATAAATGGGATAAATAGATATGCTGATGTTACTTTCTGGTTTTCATCTTATCCATATGGTAAACGCTAAAGAATATCAAGCAGTTGATCGATATTAACAATGAAACTAACAGTGCTAAATTCATTTTGTCTCCCATGGAAATGGCTCCAATATAACGCAGTCGGCAGATATTAAGACCTGTCGATTGCTTTTATTTTCAGTAAACAATATCCCACCGTCGTTCTGGTAAAGATCATGCCCATAGCCATGATAGATACGAGTTTTTTGTGAATAGCAGTTAATCTCAGCTGCGTGGCAGGTATTTAAGACAACTAACCAAATCAATCCGTAAATAATTCGCATATATCATCCTTAATGTGTTGCTATATTTCAATAAATGGATAATATACGTCTTTCCTCGAAAATCATATCAATTCCATAATCAATTTTGCTACCCAAGACCGTGGACAGTTTGTTTGTCTGCGGTTATTTTTTCATACCCACGCTGTAATCTTCTTTTGCTGACAGATTCCATCAATTCATTTAGCTCATCCATGGTGGAAAACGTATGGTGTTTGTAGTTTCCTAGGCGCGAGTTTAGACCTCCCCAGACAAGGGTGAGGATGTAGTAGCCAAACATGTCCTTTGTTATGTGAGCTTTGTAGTAGCGGGAAGTTCCTTTGCGCCAGTGGTGGCTATTGGTCAATGTTTGCTGATCTTATTAACTTTTCAATGAAAGAGTCTATTCCTAAAGTAACAAAAAATCCAAGAATAAAGCAGGGTATAAATGAATAATGATCATAATATTTATACCATATAAGCATATTTGCCGTGAAAAAGAATAAAGAAACCTTTAATGTCCATTCATATTTTTTCATCACTCATCCTCAGTGCAATATTTAACAGCTATTAAAATTTCTTTAAATTTCCTTATACAGTCTTCTTCTGTTTTTTCATATATTTTAACATCATTACTGTCTGAGAAGATTACTGATATCTCCCAGCAATCTTTCTCTTTGTTTTCTTTATATAAAACACTCTTTACTGAATGAACAGTGAAAAAACATTGATTGGCTTCGATTATTTTCATCATTTATTCCTTCGGAGGTTCTGGAAGATTGCGCCAATGGGTAACATCGTTAATCTTAATCATTAATCCATTTTCCCAGTCTTTCCAATAACCAGTATTAGTGTAAGATGCTAATATTATTAATTTATCGCTAGAATAACAAAGACATTTCTTAGACCATTCAATATTTCCACTCTCGTTAACAAATTCTGGTAACTTATCTTTAATACTTATCCAGTTCATGTTATTCTCTTTTTCCTTCCTAGTTTTTCTGCACAAAAAATACCATCAAAAACCACGCAGGGCAACTTCTGTTGGTGATACTTCCAGTAATTGTTAACACTGGAAATACTATTGATCAATTATTATACGTATCATTCCATTTTTCTTTTTAAAGTAGATGCAATCCATTGAATCAAATTCTCGTATAAAATTTGGCCTAAAACCCATATTGATTTGATATACTTTTTTTCTATTAGGTACACGCCTAATTCTATAACCAGTGTCAGCCTTAAATAACATAAAGTAATTATATTTATGAATAGATTGCAAACAAAATAAATAATCGTCTACTTTAGCATTTAAGTGGTCTATCACGTTACTATCAAAAGTTACAGAAAATAACGATTTATCTTTATCAAAAATATATTCCATTTGAATCATATTTTAGTTTTCTATTAACTTATCTTGGTTTTGGTTTAGCATAGGAATAACAGGGATTTGATTGGTTAAAGTAGCGTATTGCATTTGTGTTTTTAATCCATTAATAATTGAATCGTGCATTTTCGACAACGCTAAACATTGCTCAACTGTTAACTCTCCATCTTCTAGTTTATTCATAGCTAATGCTAGTTTATCCGATAATTGATTCAAGCTTGGGGTTTTTGACATTTTCTTTTTTCCTTTAATTTTCTTTTTAATTTAATTAAGTTTCTTTTAATATCAATCAACTCTTGTGGTATTTCAATTTCTTTTAAATAAATATACTCTTTTCCTTTCTTATCACCTTTTTGATATGTTTTTAATATTAGTCTTATATAACTATCTCTTAATTCATCTACGGCTTTTTTTGTATATTGTCTTGCTTTTTCATTTCGTATTTTTCTTGTTCTATTTATCCATTCTTTACGCTTTAAAAGTAAACGTTCTTTATTTCTTTCATAATAATTCTTAGTTGTTTCTCTTACTTTTTCTCTGTTTTCAGAAACATATGCTTTATTTATAATTTTTATTTTTTCAGCATTTTTTATTCTGTTTAATTTTGCTAATCTTTTAAAGTGTTCTGGGTTTTTCCTTATTCTTTCTTTTAATCGTTGATATATTAAATCTTTGTTTTTATCTCTATAAATTTTTGATTTCAACTTTATAATATCTGCATTTTCTTTTTCATATTCTCTATGTTTTTGTAATCTTATATCCCTGTTATCGTAATAATCTTTGGTAGTTTTTTGTTTTACGCATTCTTTACAACTTGGTTGATAATATTTTTCCTTTATTTTTCTAAAATACAAATTTTCTTTTTTTAACCATCCATGAATATTGCATTGCCAAATATCCCCGTCATCATTAGGGTCATATATTTTTCTCTCTTTTCTGGGCTTTGGTTTTATATAGCCTTCGTTTTTTCTTTTTGCTCTCCATTTTTGCTTGTATTCGTTAATTTTTTCTCTGTTTTTATTAACGTAATTTCTAGATCTTTCATTATTGCAAATTTTACATTTG